>Ga0213868_10000143_pt1 | contig 62649 bp, 54 predicted proteins | sample PICome_9_FD_160087 | JGI IMG/M metagenome (GOLD analysis project Ga0213868, IMG submission 160087) | Coastal seawater microbial communities near Pivers Island, North Carolina, United States - PICO127 | ecosystem: Environmental > Aquatic > Marine > Coastal | place: USA: North Carolina... | reverse complement strand
AGGAGGAATAGGCACTGAAACCGGGTCATGAAGGCAGAAACAAGACAGAAATCGAAGAAGACCTAACCAAATCAACACAAATCCGGGAGAGACCGAAGATCGACCCAAAATGGTCGAATTCTAACACGACCATAATTGCGGGCCGCTTTTCACGAAGTCCGACAGACGCCTAGCGCTCTGCTTCTTTGTCTTGCTCATGAGTGTGCTGGGAAATCGGAACCAGCATCGGAAGAGTCCCTAGCGGTAGTGCTAGGAATGCCGAGCTGATTTCGCAAACTCGTCATTTCCGCCTGCAGGGTGGCGACGGTTTCTTCGAGAGATAAAATACGTTCCTCGGTGATCGTGTCAGGAATGGCAGGAGCAGAGGTTTCGTAGACACTGGGCACTGATGACAGCTTTGGTTCACCCGAGAGTAGGTGCGCGTAGCGTCTCTCTTTCTGACCTGGGCCTGGTGGCAACAGGATGACGAGGGCACCTTCTTCTCGTTGAATCAGTTCGTCGAGGTGCTCAATGACTGCTGGAAGGGAATCGAAGCGAGCCATGCGCTCGGTGCGCGTACGAAGTTCGCCAGCCGTCTGAGGGCCACGAAGCATGAGCACACCTAACAAAGCCTGCAGTTTGCCGTTGAGGCCATACTCGTAGGCGAAGTTGTGTTTGTACTTTCCGGAGCGCGAGCTGCCGGGAAAGACAGATTCTACTAGTCGCTTGTCACGTAAGCTATCGAGGGCATTGCTGGCCGTTGCGTCGTCGTAACTGACAACTGGTAGTCGATTGCTCTTTTGATTGCACGCAGTGACTACGCTATTCAGAGTGAGCGGGTAGGAAAGGGGAGTAGTCATCTCCTTCTCAATGAGCGCTCCGAGGATGCGGACTTCAATGTCGGTGAGTTGATGTTCCATTACGGAGTTCAGTATCTCCGTGTTCTGCCATTTGGCAAGATGTTATGCGTGTGGCGAGTTTGTCGATGGAATTGTCGCGATGCCCAATCAGTTAGAACTTCCGCCGCATGTTACTTGGCAGGATATTCAGTTCTTTCCGGTATTTTGCGACCGTCCGGCGTGCGATGGGGATACCCTGTTCCTTGAGTAGTTTGACGAGCTCGAGGTCGCTGTAAGCTTTGCCGGTGGGTTCCTCTTTTACCAGGCTAAGGAGGGCATTCTTGACGCTCGTATTACTCAGAGATTCGCCGTCCTTCGTTTGGTAGCCGGTGGTAAAGAAGTATTTGAGTTCAAAGACCCCTTGCGGGGTGTTGGCATATTTGCCATTCACTGCGCGCGAAACGGTCGTCTCGTGGACTCCAATGGCGTCGGCCACGGTCGCCATGTTGAGTGGGCGCAGGTGTGCTCGGCCGTTGAGAAAGAAGTCTTCCTGATGTTTGACGATTTCGCGAGCGATCTTCTCGATCGTTTCCTGACGTTGGTAGATACTTCGAATGAGAAATTTTCCACTCCGGATTCTCTCTCGGATGTAGCGGCGCGTTTCGGTGTTGCTCCCTCCATCAGACATGACGTCCTTGTAGGTGTTGCTGATTCGTAGCTGAGGAATATGCGTGTTGTTTAGCGTGATCGTCCAGTCGCCTTGTTCACGGCGGATGGTGACATCTGGTTCGACGTAAGTATTCTGGTCCGGGCGAAACTGATTCCCAGGCCAGGGATTGAGGGTGCTAATGAAGTCAGCCGCGTGAACAAGCTGCTCGATACTTACGCCAAGTTTCTTTGAGAGCATAGGGTAGCGCTTCTTAGCAAGATCATCAAGATGATGGTCGACGATGCGTGATTCAAGCGAGGGGATTTTTTGAAGCCGTTCTAATTGAATCATCAGACAATCGCGCAGATCATATGCGCCGACACCGACTGGATCGAAAGATTGCAGAAGTGCTAAAGCGTTGTCCAAAGGATCGAATGGGAGCCGTTCAGCGAGGGCGATGTCCTCGATTGTTGTTGAGAGAAAGCCACGATCATCGACCATTCCAACGAGAAGCTCTGCTGCATTACGGACGTCTTCGGGGATGCTGGATACCCCTAACTGGCGCATCAAATGTTCCTGCAATGTTTCAGGGGCCGTGATGGACTCTAGCATGTGCGCATGTTTCTCGTCCTCTTCCTGAGAACCAGTTGAGACACGCTGAGTTTGAATCATCTGATCGCGCCAGTCGTCATCTAACCGGGCGAGTTCTTCGAACTCTTCAGCGAATTCCCGCTCTTCTCGCTCGCGATCCTCGACCGTCTCGGGCGTGATCTCTTCTGCCGGTTCGTCATCTGCGGGTGGCTCTGGCTGGTCGTCCTCCAAGACGGGATTCTCTAGCATCTCTTGCTCGACCAGCTGCTGAAGGTCGAGTGCCGCGACCTGCAGTATCTGCAGACTCTGCTGCATCTGCGGCGTGATGGTCTGCTGCTGCGATAGATTCTGAGACTGCTGGAGACCGACGTCGGGCATGCTTGACTTTACCTGTCAACGCCAATAGGCCAGTGGCAAGCAGTTTTCGGGCCAATAAGGCAAAAACCTCGCTAACACGAAATTACTAACCGTGTCCGATTGTCTATGGCCCCGCTAGAATACTTCAAGTTCATGGACACCGTGACGAACTTATCAGTGCAATATACCAATGCGACGATTCGCATTGCCTACTGCTCAGGATGAGGGTGCGCAAAGCTTATTTATATGATTATTATTAAAAATACAGAAATCAAGTTCAGCTGTGATTAACTGAAGCTGTGGCCGCCTCCATTATATCGAGCGTTTGTCTGTTGTGCCAGCTTGCAACACTGGCCGGGGCAACACGTCCTGAAGAGAATGCCCCTCCCGTCATTGAGGCGCTCACTGGACCTGTTACGGCGATTGCCCGGGGGGGCTGCGGTAACTTACGAGGTCACTGCGACGGATCTGGATAATGACCCTTTGACGTTTGAGTGGACGTTGTCGAACGGCGATTTCTTTGTCACTGCGGAGCCGATGCTCACGTATGCATGGCCAGCTGGGGGCGACTACACCATGACCGTGCTGGCTGACGCCCTCGAACCCTTTCATCGTGTATCGTCTGACCCAACGGGAACGACGGTTACGGATCTTCGTGACATCAAGATGGTCGGAAATGCTGCCTTAGCAGTGGGCTCTGGAGGTCTCATTCTCCGGTCGGCGGACCACGGCGTGACCTGGAGTTCGGTGCTACAAGAAGTCACGACTGATCTTCTTCTGCGTGTCTCCTATGGTGGCGGCAAGATTGTGATTGCCCATTGGACGGGCACGCTCATTTCTACCGATGGGCTTAATTGGGTGGACGGGAATGCTCCTGAGTTAGGATGGAACCATGTGCAATGGGTTAAGGATCGCTTTATCAATACCGGCTGGCGACGATCCGAGGGGCTATGGACGTCCTCGGATGGTGAGAGCTGGGAACGGCCCATTGTGGTTCCCCAGCAGTCGTATGAGATGCCAATAATTGTTGGGGTAGGAAATCTTTTCTATGCAATGGGAGATTATAGCCAAGGGCCGAACCAGGTTGCGATATCCGTCGATGGCGTTCGCTGGTTTGCTAGGGAGGCTCCGCGAGGATGGTCCAGACGCACTGGTGGGTTGATCTATGGAGGTACGATTGTGACCGTTGGCAACGATGGACAGATTAGGAGCAGCAGCGGTTTGAGCCCACAAGAGACGCAGGTCGTCACCTTCAGGAATTCGCAGGAATCTCATCCACTCGAGGGGCTCAATGGTCCCAATGATGATCCTGACGGTGATGGTTGGCCGAATCTCGTCGAATTTGCGCTCTGGATGAAAGCTGATGAAAGCGATTTGCTTGCTGAGGACGGGCAGACGCCCAACCGAGGCGTGTGCCTGTTCTATAACGAAGAGACAGGGAAGGTCGAACTAGAGCATCTGAACCCCCAGGCAGTTGAACGGCTTAAATATCAGTTGCGCTACACTCTCGATTTTGACACGCGGCAGGAGGTAGAGCTGACGCCAGAAGTGGTGGTTTTGGGCAACGGAAGTTCGCGAGTATGTTATCGAGATTTAGATTAGTTGCCGGGTGTCTCCTTGGGGCGCTGTTTCTTCGAGATCACGGTAACAGATCTGGGGAACATTCTAGGCTTTTAGAATGCCTGCTGCCTTGTGCAGCGTCTCTTCGTACTCTGCTTCTGGATTAGAATCGGCGACGATACCGGCTCCAACGTGAAAGTGCCAGTGATCTTGTTCACCAACCAGTGTTCGGATAGCGATATTGAACTGGCTTTCTCCATTCCAGCCTATGTAGCCAATGGCACCAGTGTATAGCCCACGCGGACGTGGCTCGAGGAAGTCTATGATCTCTCGCGCTCGTTTCTTCGGAGCTCCAGTGATGCTTCCGCCAGGGAAGCATCGTCTTAGGGCTTCGAAGTGGTCAATATCTGAACGCAGTGTGCCGCTGACCGTCGATACGAGATGAAAGACTTGAGCGAAACGCTCAAGAGTAAGGAGGTCTCGTGCTTCAACGCTTCCATACTCACATAGTTGTCCAAGGTCATTCCGTTCGAGATCTGTGATCATGACGAGTTCGGACACCTCCTTTTCTGAAGTGATCAGGTCGTAAGCCGACTGCTCGTCTAAGAGAGGATCAGAAAAGCGAGGTCGTGTGCCCTTGATAGGGCGTGTGCTGATGCTCTGCCCGCTCATTCTTAGGAAGCACTCTGGTGAGGTGGAAAGGATTTGTTGACCACCAATATTTAGGAAAGCGCTGTAGGGGGCGGGCGAGATACTGCGTAGACGCTCGTAGCGATCAAAGGCAGCATCATTTGCCTGGCGCGGTGCCTGAAAACGGTGCGCCAAATTCACTTGGTAGATATCGCCTGCAGCGATCCATTCTTGAGCTTGTTCGACGATGGTAATGAACTCCTGCCGCGACATTTCAGTTTGAAAGTCGAGCGCTGGTCGTAGCGTGAGATCTAAAGATTCCTTTCCTGGCCGAGTGAGTTGAGCAAGGTATGATGGGGTGCCAGCCACGTGCCAGCAGGCTTCATGGTGATGATAGACTAACAAGTCGTTGTATTCGCCAAATAGGTAGTCACCATCATAGCTCACGTGCCCCAATAACCCGCCAAGAGGATACCCACAGTCGATGGGAGCTTTGGGTGCATGCGCGGATATAATCTCGCGTAGCTGCGACACATCACGGTGCACGTTGCCACGGTAAATATGCGTAGGTTCCGCCGCGACGATGGAAAGCCTAGGCGCGTTTGCCCCCAGATCAGAGCTGTCAAGAAACACGCAGCCCGGCAACTTGCTCAATCTTCTTGCTGCTTCGCAGGGGGCAAGAGAGAGGTCGAGGCGCTTGGCCGGGGCGAGAGTCATAAGTGGCGTGGCAGCAGAGATTGGGTTTCGATCAGTTCATGAACCGACGAATAGACCTGTGTCGATATTCAGCTCGCGGTGTCGCTTGCGAGAGCTTTCAAATAATCGAAGGCGTATAAGCCGGTTCGATGACCATCGCTGAATTCAAATTGGACCGCGTAGCCACCTACGGGTTGCCAGCCGGTGACGCTTACACCGGGATAAGAAGTCTGACTGCTGCCTCCATGGATTTGCCCTGTAAGATCACGCTCTCCAACATTCTCGGCACTCGGGGAGTTGGCACGAAGGTGCTCCATTTTGTAAAAGTCTTCGCTTCCATCGGACCAGTGGACAGCGACTTCATCCCCGATCAATTGGATGTTTTGAGGCACTAGCATTGCTAGAGCTTCTCGTAGACTCCCTTATCGCGCCGCTCCATTACCGTAAAACCGGCCTTCTTAGCATCTGAGATGGAAACTGGCTTAGTCAACTTTGGTGAGTTCACGCGTGTAATAAGCTTCTTCACTTTGCCTTTGCAAAGCGGGCAGCGCTCAAGGGGCGGCCTACTCAGCGGCCGATGCAGTTCAAAACCTCTCTTACAGATCCCGCATTGCTGCTCCGGGTCGTCGTTGATGTATTCGTAGAGGGGCATGGGGGGAGTTAGAGCTCCCTCGAATTTAGCTTACCAGCTCGACTTTGTCACACCTGGAATCAGGCCATGTGAAGCGAGCTCTCGAAAGGCGATCCGGGAAAGTTTAAAGCGTCTGATATAAGCACGCCTTCTGCCGGTCACGAGACACCGATTTACAAGGCGGGTCGGGCTGGCATCGCGAGGAAGCATTTGAAGTCCAAGGTGATCCCCAGCCTTCTTTAACTCAGCACGTTTCTCGGCGTAACGGGCAACCGTGCGCTCTTTGCGTTTGTTTCGTTCTATCCAGCTCTTCTTAGCCATAGCAGGGGCGCAGTTTCCACACGTTCAGCCCACTCGCAAGTGCTTTTCTGATGGAAATCGATGGCGATAAACGACGAGATTTCAGGTTTATTGTCATCCATTTATCGCATAAGCTATTTAGATGAGCACACTAGACAAACCCGGCAATTTGAACACCCAGGCCTTGGGATCGCTCGCCGTTGGCGTGGCGGCTGGGATGGTTGTGGCAGACCGCCTGGGTCGTCCTGCTCGGGAGATCGCATCGCTGACATTGCTTAGTGTTGGGCTTGTTGCCACCGTTCCTTTTTTGAAGAGCTATGTGAGCCGTCAGATCAATGGTCCCACCAACCGATTTGGGAGTCGCAAGACCTTGAGCGGAATACGGCAGTCAGGCGTTTCGGATTTCTCAACAGAAGCTACTGGCGAAAACGCTCGTGAGTTAGCTTCTGCTTAAAATTTCCATAATTTACAAAAATATATAGATTTTTAAGAATTCAGAGATAGGGTTCGCCTGCAGCACAGCGCTGCTGGTGAATCATGGAAGTCCCGCCCCCCTCTTCTCCCAACCTTACCACTCGTCGATCGAGTGTCCCGCTCTCTGATCTGGCGGTTCATTTGGCCGAGCAGTACCGCGCTGTCATGCGCCAAACTCTTTTCTGGCTGCAGAATCAGACTTATTATCGACAGCGCTGGCATCGAATTCTAGATGAATGCTGCGTATTTGAAGTCGGGGGCCTTGCCCAAATTCAGAAACTGATCGTCGAGGTAACTGATGCTCTGGACCAGTTTCCTTACGGATTCTCCCCAACCGAAGCCCAAGATGCCCAGCGTTTACGCAGTCGCCTGAACATGCTGATTCAAGAGCTTGTCCATCTCCAGAAGTTGTGCGGTGCTCACATCGCTCGATCAGCGTAGAGCAACGCTTGCAGTTCTTCTCTGAAGCGAACCGTGACCTCTAACGTTGTTTGCGGCTTTCGTTATGCCGTTGCGAGACCGCGAACTTGGCATCACGCAACTTGTCGCGATAGCCCACAACCACTCCACTCTTTACTCTCTCATTTACCTCAAGAGCGTCTACTTGGGCCTTGAACTTTTTGACCTGTGCCGCTTTGCGGTCCGACTTCACGATTGCATGATCCGCCATGCGCCCCATTCGGTAGGCCTTGTCACGACCGATCTTGATGTTACCCTAGAGTTTATGCCAGTCTCTGATGAGATTTTGATAGTAGTCAAGCATAGGCTTTACTTCGTGATGTTGAAATGGAGAGAGTTACATTTGCATCATTGCATCGTGCTCTTCTGCTTCAATAGTTTCTTGTTTGCCCTAAATTCTCTTTTCTTTGCGTTGTAGGGATCCTTGTATTTGGCGACTAGTGCCGCTTCTCTCGCGAATTCCCCTGAAGTTGCTGGATTGGACTTGCTCAGGTTGCTTTTGGATTTAGTTCCGGAGGTTTTAGCGCTGACATCTTTCGCGACAGTCTCGCTTGTTGAGGTGGCGAACGCGTTGGCGAATCCATCTTCGTGTTAGTAACGTCGCTTCTGCAGGCCGAATGGCAGGTCAGGATAAGGAGTGGAGGTAGCTCCACTTCGCGAAGTGTTGCTACTGTTAGCTTGCTGGCTTCAGCGACTTTCGGTTTCGTGTAGGTTTCACTCCCTGTTCTTATCGCTGGTAGGGTCTTGCCCACGATGGTTGCCCTGGCCGCCTTAGTCTTGCGGGAGGCGATCTTGGCTGCTGCTCACGCTTGCTTGGCGTGGGCTGAGTTTGCTTGTGCCTTATTGTCAGCGTCGGCGCGCATCTTGGCGAGCCTGACTTCCGTTTCCGCGCGCATCTTTGCCACAGTCCGGCGACGTTTCTCGTCGTCTTCTTCCTGTGCCTCCTCCTCTTCTTCTAGGGAAAAGGATTCTTCCTCGCTTTCTGATGGGGCAACGTTGGTGACGTCGTCGGATTCTTTGGAGTAATTGACAGTAAACAATGAGAGAAACAGTAGAAATAGTAGCGAGCGCCAGGTCTTCAGTATGGTTCTTAGTGGTTTGTACTGACCGCGATTTGCGAGCCTAGAAGAATGTTATGAAGGTGCCTTCCTGATGCAAATTTAGGGCAACGTGTTTGTAAGGGTGTGCAGAATTACTGGAATGACTGCCTTTGCTTGCGATTTGTTGGAAATTCGACCATGAGCACTGCATGAACGAGACAACTGCGGTCGGAGTGATTGGTGGTAGTGGCCTATACCAACTCGATGGGTTAGAGGGTTCCACTGAACATGTGATCGAGACACCCTTTGGCTCTCCGTCTGATATCATCTTTGGAGGATCCTTTGCTGGGCGGAAGGTCTACTTTCTCCCCAGGCATGGCCGCGGGCATCGGCTCCTTCCTACGGAACTCAATCATCGGGCCAATATCTGGGCACTGCGTTCGCTGGGCGTTCGTTGGGCGCTCTCTGCTACCGCCGTTGGTAGTCTGCGTGAAGCCTACCGGCCTCGAGATCTAGTCATTCCTGACCAGTTCTTTGACCGGACCAGCAATCGCTCCGCTCATACCTTCTTCGGAAATGGGATCGTTGCTCATATAGCCTTTGGGGAACCCACATCGTCTTGCCTTCGCAAGATCATCGCGCAAGCCGCTGCTGCTGAGGGAATTCCCGTTCATGAAGGAGGTGTCTATGTAAACATGGATGGCCCCGCCTTTTCAACTCGAGCTGAGTCTGAAGCCAATCGCCGCCTTGGTTTCGATGTTATTGGGATGACGAACCTTCCTGAAGCCAAGCTCGCCCGGGAGGCAGAAATCGCCTTCGCAACACTCGCCTTCGTTACGGATTATGATTGTTGGAAGGTCGACGAGGAGCCAGTCACGGCAGAGACGGTGATTGGCCACCTTCTCGCAAATGCCGATACGGCAAAACGCCTGCTAGCGCAGATCATTCCTAGTATTCCAATGGAAGCCACGGAGCCGGAGCACCGGGCGCTCGACGCCGCGCTTGTCACCCAGCAAGCGGCCTGGCCACCCGGCGCCGCCGAGAAACTTCGCCCGCTTCTTGGGCGATTCCTCTAGGGGGCGTGTTCGGAAACAGACTTGTAGAAGTCTCCGCTCCCTGTACGTTCCGGCCTCAGCGCGAGATGACTATGCCCTCTCATAAAATCCTGATCTTAAGGGGTCTGTTAGCCCCGGCATGTCTGACCGCATGCACCAGCGTCGATTGGCAGATGCCCTGGGAAAGGGCTGCTCGTCCAGGAGAGCAGGCTCAGTTGCTGCAAGCGCCACCAGCAGCAGGTAATTGGGCTCAATCGACGTTGCGCCCCTATCAGACGCCCGCACTAAAACCCCCGAAGAGCCGCTACTTCAGCGTCAAAGGGCACGGTCCTGTCGTGGCCATGACTTTTGATGATGGCCCGCGTCCATGGACCATGGACCTGCTCGACTCGCTACTTCAGCGCAACATCAAAGCCACTTTCTTTGTCGTGGGTAGATCGGTCGCGACCTATCCCGAAGTCGTCCAACGGATTGTCGCTGAGGGGCACGAAATCGCCAATCATACCTGGAGCCATCCCAAGAACATGGCCCGTATGCCCGAACGAGTGGTGCGCAAAGAGCTCCAGGCATGCCACGATATTATCGTGAAATACACGGGTGTTGCCCCGCGCGTGTTTCGACCTCCCGGGGGGAGCTTCACACGTGCTCAAAGCGATTGGATTTACAACGAATGGGACTACGTAAACATCATGTGGTCGGTCGACCCACTTGACTGGAAGCGTCCAGGCGCAGGTGTCATCAGAGATCGCGTTGTTCAAGGAGCACATGATGGTGCCATCATCTTGGCGCACGATCTCCATCAACCCACGGTAAGGGCGATGCCTGCGACACTCGACGCTCTCGTTGCTCAAGGTTACCACTTTCTTCGCGTCAGTGAACTCCTTGCTTTAGACAGACCCGAAGCCCAGCTCATGGTCATGCCGGCGCGGATCACGACGCAACCCGCACCCGCTGCTGATGCTAATATTGAAATTAGCGGGATCCCAGTTGTGCCGGCTCGAGCCCTAGCGCCTGTGGAATGATGCCCTTCTTCATCTTGCTCCTGATCTTGGGTGCTGTTGGCGATGTTGTCGCAATTGATGCTCTGGGAACACGATTGCCCTGGGAAGATGTTTCCTATGGAGAATGGAGCCAGGCTTCTCTCAAGAAGTTACCTACTCCTACCTACAAACCGCCGAAGAATCGCTACCTCAGCGTTCGTGGCAAGGGAGCCTACATCGCCTTCACGTTTGACGATGGGCCACGCCCTTGGACTCATGACGTGTTAGACGCTCTCAAGGAAAGAAATCTCAAGGCCACGTTCTATGTGGTCGGAACCGAAGCACTTAATTATCCAAAAACGGTCAAGCGCATCGTCGACGAGGGGCATGAGTTAGGAAATCACACGATGACCCATGCTTACCTTCATCGGAGCAGAAACCCGCCTCCCCTTCGAGTCGTCGAAAAAGAGATAAGGCTGGCGCACGAAACTATCGTGAAACTAACTGGCATTGCCCCACGCACCATGCGCCCTCCAGGCGGACTCTTCACGCTGGAGCAATCTCAGTGGATGCACGAGACTTTTGGTTATGCTGATGTCCGTTGGAGTGTTGATCCTGGGGATGGAGCCCGGCGCAAGCCCAGTCCGGCGACGTTCAAGAGGCGTGTCATGAGTCAGGTGCACAACGGGGCAATCATCCTTTCGCATGACCTATGGAAATCTACCGTCGCAGCCGTTCCGTCCACGCTCGATGCCCTCCTGGTCCGCGGTTACGAATTTCTGACGGTGAGTGAACTACTTGCTCTCGATGATCCCTACGAGGTTGTCCAATTTACGGACGAGGATCTCAAGGTTCTCCAGCAAGGCGTAAGGTAGGTATATAAAGAACGAGGTGCATGGCCAAGGGCTACCAACAACATCAAGAACGCCTCCAGCTACTCGGTCTTCTAGGAAAACCTCTTGCCCGCCGCGCAGGGCGGCGTTGCGAACTCTGCGAGACCTCCGACACTGAACTCCGCCCTTTCGAGATCCCTCCGGTGTCTGTTGAGCCCGATTTGGATCAGATGCTTCTACTTTGCGTTACCTGCAATGATCAGATCAGAGATCCGCGCAAGATTCAGCCTGAGCGTTGGCGCTGTCTCGAAACAGCCATCTGGAGCACCCTACCGGCTACTCAAGTGGTTGCACTCTGGCTGCTTCGGAGGCTCGTGCCGCTCACGCCATGGGCAAATGAAGTCCTCGAAATGATCGATCTTGACCCGGAAATCGAAAAGAGGGTCTCTCAAATGATCTGAACGGTCCCATTGGTCGTCACTCAAATCACTCCAGAAAGCTCAGTTTACTAATAGATTTTATGGCAAACCGGCTCCCGTGAAACCGTCGGGTAGCTGCCGCATGAATTTGAGTCGAAAATCTCATCGAAAAACATAAAAGCCACTTGCATCTCTTCTTCGGCCACCTAAGGTCGCCGTCCCGCCCGAAGCGACGGGGCTCCAGACGGAGAGTAAGTCAACTATGCCACTTGGCAAAACGGCTTTCTACCAGAGGAGAGACGATCTTTGAGAGAGACTATTGGTTAGGAAATAACGAGAAGCGAAAGCTACGAGGTGTGCTGTGTGAACAACTTTTTTTAACAGGAAGGTTGAGATGCAGCGGCGCCTCAAAGCTTAGTAAATCGGAAGCTTTGGGGAACCGAAACAATTTCAAAAAAGAGATCCTAAAGTGCTTATAGCTTAAGGATCAGACAAACCGATTTTTTAACGGAGAGTTTGATTCTGGCTCAGAACGAACGCTGGCGGCGTGGATAAGACATGCAAGTCGAACGGGACTTACTTAGCTTGCTTTGTAAGTTTAGTGGCGGACGGGTGAGTAACACGTGAGCAACCTGCCCAGAAGAAAGGGATAGCTCGAGGAAACTCGAATTAATACCATATGTGATCCTGTGAAGCATTTCGCAGGAATGAAAGATGCCTTCGGGTGTCACTTCTGGATGGGCTCGCGGCCTATCAGTTAGTTGGTGAGGTAACGGCTCACCAAGGCAATGACGGGTAGCTGGTCTGAGAGGACGACCAGTCACACTGGAACTGAGACACGGTCCAGACACCTACGGGTGGCAGCAGTCGAGAATCATTCGCAATGGGGGAAACCCTGACGGTGCGACGCCGCGTGGAGGATGACGGTCTTCGGATTGTAAACTCCTGTCATCGAAGAGTAAGGCTTATGTATTAATAGTATGTAAGATTGATAGTATTCGAAGAGGAAGGGACGGCTAACTTCGTGCCAGCAGCCGCGGTAATACGAAGGTCCCAAGCGTTGTTCGGAATCACTGGGCGTAAAGGGAGCGTAGGCGGTGAGGTAAGTCAGATGTGAAATTCCAGGGCTCAACCCTGGAACTGCATCCGATACTGCCTTACTAGAGTAGTGGAGGGGCATCTGGAATTCACGGTGTAGCAGTGAAATGCGTAGAGATCGTGAGGAACACTAGTGGCGAAGGCGAGATGCTGGACACTTACTGACGCTGAGGCTCGAAGGCCAGGGTAGCGAAAGGGATTAGATACCCCTGTAGTCCTGGCAGTAAACGGTGCACGTTTGGTGTGAGAAGGTTCGACCCTTTTCGTGCCGGAGTTAACGCGTTAAACGTGCCGCCTGGGGAGTACGGTCGCAAGACTAAAACTCAAAGAAATTGACGGGGACCCGCACAAGCGGTGGAGTATGTGGCTTAATTCGATGCAACGCGAAGAACCTTACCTAGGCTTGACATGCATCTCTAAACCGGTGAAAGCCGGGGAGCGGAGCAATCCGTAATTTGCACAGGTGCTGCATGGCTGTCGTCAGCTCGTGTCGTGAGATGTTTGGTTAAGTCCAGCAACGAGCGCAACCCCTGTGATTAGTTACCAGCACGTAATGGTGGGGACTCTAATCAGACTGCCCAGATCAACTGGGAGGAAGGTGGGGACGACGTCAAGTCAGTATGGCCCTTACGCCTAGGGCTGCACACGTACTACAATGCCCAGTACAATGTGAACCGAGACCGCAAGGTGGAGGAAATCCTTAAAACTGGGCTCAGTTCGGATTGTGGGCTGCAACTCGCCCACATGAAGTCGGAATCGCTAGTAATGCCGTATCAGCTACGACGGCGTGAATACGTTCCCGGGTCTTGTACACACCGCCCGTCACATCATGGAAGCCGATCACACCCGAAGTGCATGCGCTAACTTCGGAGGCAGTGCCCTAAGGTGAGATTGGTAACTGGGATGAAGTCGTAACAAGGTAGCCGTAGGGGAACCTGCGGCTGGATCACCTCCTTTCTATGGAGAAATCGCATCAATAGACCGGGCTCTCCCGGAGATGCGATAGGTCGACGATTCCAGTTCGCTGGGATCGGTCCTATTGACCCACTGGTTCGCTGGTGGCGAGGGATACACCTTTATTCACTGTATTGTTGATGCTTTCTTGCGAGATTAATGAGTTCTCGCAGTGCACCTCTTAGTTTTCACTTCTCGAAAACAACCCGAATTGTGGGGGTATAGCTCAGTTGGTAGAGCGCCTGCTTTGCAAGCAGGATGTCATCGGTTCGAACCCGGTTACCTCCACCAGGACAAGCCGGTGTGCTAGTTCCTGTAATCCTAGATCCTATCTAGGGTCTGTAGCTCAGCTGGTTAGAGCACCGCCTTGATAAGGCGGGGGTCACAGGTTCGAGCCCTGTCAGACCCACCATCTGGGTATAAAACATTTTTTAATTCCTGATCAAGCGCAGCAAGTGCTGTGCCTCTCTCAAAGTGAGTATTGTTCTTTGGCAACTGCATATTTAGGTATAACAAAATACACAACTGAACTGCGCAGGCGTGCTTTAAGGCATGTCTGTAAGTCTTAGTAATAAATATTCGAAAGAACGGTGTAATAATGAACCAGGCAAGCTTGGTGAACTCCTTTTAGTCGAATGCGTGCAAACAATTTCAAGTAAGAGGAAGTAAACAAGCTATAAAGAGCACACAGTGGATGCCTTGGTGCTATCAGGCGATGAAGGACGTGATAAGCTGCGATAAGCTTCGGTGAGCGGCAAATACGCTTTGACCCGGAGATTTCCGAATGGGGTAACCTAATGCAGGTAATGCTGCATTGTTGCTTCCTGAATAAAATAAGGAAGTAAACGCGATACCCGCTGAAGTGAAACATCTCAGTAAGCGGAGGAATAGAAAGAGAAATCGATTCCGTAAGTAGCGGCGAGCGAAAGCGGAACAGCCCAAACCGGTGACTTAGGTTACCGGGGTTGTAGGGCCTCAATATGGTATCTCAACGGTTAGGTGAAGCGCGTGGAAAAGCGTTCCCAAGAGGGTGACAGGCCCGTAACCGAAAACCAGAGAGAGCCTAGAGTGTCCCTGAGTAATACGGCACACGTGAAACGCCGTATGAATCTGTGCCGACCACGGCATAAGGCTAAATACTAGATAGCGACCGATAGTGAACAAGTACTGTGAAGGAAAGGTGAAAAGTACCCCTGCGAGGGGAGTGAAATAGATCCTGAAACCGTGTGCTTACAAGGTGTGAGAGCAGGCTTGTCCTGTGATCGCGTGCCTTTTGCCTAATGAGTCTGCGAGTTAGTATCAGTGGCAAGCTTAAGTCCTTTTGGGACGTAGGCGTAGCGAAAGCGAGTCCGAATAGGGCAAACATAGTCGCTGGTGTTAGACCCGAAGCGGAGGTGATCTACCCTTGACCAGGTTGAAGCTTGAGTAAAATCAAGTGGAGGACCGAACCGGTGTCTGTTGAAAAAGGCTCGGATGAGTTGAGGGTAGGAGTGAAAGGCTAATCAAACCCCGTGATAGCTGGTTCTCCTCGAAATGTATTTAGGTACAGCGTCACGTGTTGACCCATGGGGGTAGAGCACTGAATGAGCTAGGGGGCATACCCGCTTACCAAACTCAATCAAACTCCGAATACCATGGGGTAGAGCGTGGCAGTGAGACAGTGGGGGATAAGCTTCATTGTCGAAAGGGAAAGAACCCAGATCAGCAGCTAAGGTGCCTAAATACCGCTCAGTGGAAAGGAAGTGAGATTTCATAGACAGTGAGGATGTTGGCTTAGAGGCAGCCACCATTTAAACAATGCGTAATAGCTGACTCATCGAGAGATCTTGCGCCGAAAATAATTGGCGATAAGCGGTATACCGAAGCTCTGGATGTTATGTTTCTTCGGATTCATAGCGTGGTAGAGGAGCATTGTTAGAACATTGAAGTGCGATGGCGACTGACCATGGAGCTCTAACAAGTGAGAATGCAGACATGAGTAACGATAAGACGGGTGAAATCCCCGTCCGCCGTAAACCCGAGGGTTCCTGGGCAATGCTAATCATCCCAGGGTTAGTCGGGACCTAAGCCGAGGCCGAAGGGCGTAGGCGATGGAAAGCAGGTTAATATTCCTGCACGTCCGAAACTTAACCCAGAAGGACGCATTCCTAGAGAGATAATACCGACTGATAGTGGTAGAGGGGAAACTTCGGTGGAACCTACCTTCTCGACGGGAGTGCCAAGAAAAGTTCTGGTGCATGCTAAGGACCCCGTACCGTAAACCGACACAGGTGGGTGAGTAGAATATACTAAGGCGTAAGAGTGAAACCTCGTTAAGGAACTCGGCAATCTAGCCCCGTAACTTAGGGATAAGGGGTCCCTGCTTCGGCAGGGCGCAGTGAAAGGGGCCAACCGACTGTTTAGCAAAAACACAGCATTCTGCTAAGACGAAAGTCGACGTATAGGATGTGACACGTGACCAATGCCAAAAGATTAAGGTAAGGTGTTAGCCCTCGGGCGAAGCTCTGAACCCAAGTCCTGGTGAATGTCGGCCGTAACTATAACGGTCCTAAGGTAGCGAAATTCCTTGTCGGGTAAGTTCCGACCTGCACGAATCGTGCAACGAGTTGGCCGCTGTCTCAACGAGGAGCTCAGTGAAGTTGTAGTGCCGGTGAAGATGCCGGCTACCCGCAGAAGGACGGAAAGACCCTTTGCACCTTAACTGTACGCAGTCACTGGTGTTCTGGTTCTGATGCTCAGAGTAAGTGGGAGACGTTGAAGCTTGTCTTTAGGGGCAGGTGGAGTCGCCAATGAGACACCACCCTTTGGTATTGGGACATCTAACCGCAGGCCTTGAAACAGGATGCGGGACCATGGCTGCCGGTCAGTTTTACTGGGGCGGTATCCTCCTAAAGAGTAACGGAGGAGCGCGAAGTTTGGCTCAGCACGGTTGGCAATCGTGTTTCGAGTGCATAGGCATAAGCCAGACTAACTGTGAGACCTACAAGTCGAGCAGATACGAAAGTAGGCCTAAGTGATCCGGTAGTAGAAAGTGGAATCGCTATCGCTCAACGGATAAAAGGTACGCTAGGGATAACAGGCTGATCGCGCCCAAGAGTTCATATCGACGGCGCGGTTTGGCACCTCGATGTCGGCTCGTCACATCCTGGGGCTGGAGAAGGTCCCAAGGGTTCGGCTGTTCGCCGATTAAAGTGGCACGCGAGCTGGGTTCAGAACGTCGCGAGACAGTTCGGTCCTCTATCCTCTGCGGGCGTAGGAAAATTGAGGGGTTCAAACTCTAGTACGAGAGGACCGAGTTTGACGCACCACTGGTGTTCCAGTTGTTCCGTCAGGGGCATTGCTGGGCAGCTAAGTGCGGCACGGATAAGCGCTGAAAGCATCTAAGCGTCAAGCCATTCCCAAGATTAGTTTTCCCTGAAGGACCGTGGGAGACCACCACGTTGATAGGCTATGGGTGTAAGTGCAGTAATGTATTCAGCTTAGTAGTACTAATCGTCCGTTCGGCTTGTTTACTTCTTCAAACTTGCTTGAAATCATTAGTCGTTCTTTTGAATCAGCTAAGACTTAAGTTAATTGTGTGTTTGTTTGTTACCTACATATGCAGTTGTCAGAGAATTGTCTCCCGTGAGGGTTGTTCTTTGACTGAACTCGGTGAGAATTACTCACCATCAACAATATGACCGGTAGAGTCCCTGATCTTTGTAGAGATTAGACCTCTGGTGGCCATAGAGGCCTGGACCCACCCGATCCCATCCCGAACTCGGAAGTGAAACGGGCCCTCGCCGATGGTAGTGCGACGAAAGGTCGCGTGAGAGTAGGTCGTCGCCAGTTTTTATGCCCGCATCTATTCCTAACGGAATGGGTGCGGGCCTTTTTTATGCTCGGGCGACGGGTTGGTTCGCCAGACTCGTTGACCGAGGCAGTTTCACCGTGACTAGGAGCCCACCGGAGGGTTTAGTCTTGCTATGCGTGAGTGCCTAATTCTTATCCTGGCTGGGACAGTGGCTCCGGGCTTCGTGTTGGCGGAGCCTGTCTCCTTCAATCGTGATATCCGCCCGATTCTTTCGAACAATTGCTATGCCTGTCATGGTTTTGACCAAAACGAGAGGAAGGCGAAGCTTCGATTGGATACCCGTGAAGGAGCGACGGCTAAAGCCATCGTGCCGGGGGACCCTGAGGGCAGTCCGCTTTGGCAGCGCGTTTCCCAAATTGACGATGATGAAGTCATGCCTCCAGCTGAGTCCGGCAAATCACTAACTCTAGCTCAGAGATCCCTGCTCAAGCAGTGGATCTCTGAAGGGGCTCCCTGGGAAGATCACTGGGCCTACATTGCGCCGAAACGGCTAGCGAACCGGAGTATCGATGACTTTGTCTCAGCGACCTTGCAGAGTGAAGGTCTTACCATGTCTGCCAAGGCAGACAGGCGAACGCTCGCCCGTCGACTGGCTTTCGATATTACAGGACTTCCACCGGTGCCCGAGCAGGTGACCCACTTTGTGAACAACGATGGTTCTGACGCTTATGCACGTTATGTAGAGGATCTGTTAGCCTCACCGCGATATGGCGAGCGCATGGCGATCTATTGGTTAGACTTGGTGCGTTTTGCAGATACCTGCGGCTATCATGGAGACCAGCATCGGGATGTTGCCTTATACCGCGATTACGTGATTGATGCGTTCAACGAGAATCTATCGTTCGATCAGTTCACAGTGGAGCAGCTTGCAGGTGATTTATTGGAAAATCCCACATCGGAACAGCGAATTGCTTCAGGCTACAATCGTTTGCTACAGACGACCGAGGAAGGCGGCTCGCAGCCAAAGGAATACATTGCGAAGTACGCAGCAGATCGCGTGAGAAATGTTTCAACCGTCTGGATGGGCTCGACATTGGGATGTGCCGAGTGTCACGACCACAAGTTCGATCCGTTTACTCAGAAGGACTTTTATAGTTTGGCCGCTTTCTTCGCGGATATCGAAGAGGTCGCCGTGGGACGTAATGGTGCCAACATGAGTTTGCCTACAGACGAGCAGGCTGAGGCATTAGCGGCAGTCGACGCAAAAATTGCGCCGATGAAACAACAAATCAAAGGGGCCTCGGACGATGAGAAAAAGGGGCTGCAAGCCGATCTTAACAAGTTGCAAGCCAAGCGGAAGAGGATCGATGCGGAGATTGCCAAGACGATGGTAGTAAAAGTACGCAAGGAGCCATTGATGACTCGCGTGCTTCCGCGAGGCAATTGGTTAGACGAAACAGGAGAAGTGGTGCAGCCGTCTATTCCTGCACATCTGGGCGAACTTACCGTCGATGGCAATCGCCGCGCGAATCGTTTGGACCTGGCGAAGTGGATGATCGATTCTGACAATCCGCTCACGGCCCGTGTCTTTGTGAACCGCGTTTGGAAACTCTTCTTTGGTCAAGCGATCGCGCGTACGTTGGAAGACGTTGGCGCGCAAGGCGAGTGGCCGACTCATCCTGAATTGCTGGATTGGTTAGCCCTGGAGTTTGTCGAAAGTGGATGGGATGTGAAACAGCTGATCAGGATGATTGTGCATTCTGAAGCTTATCAGCAGAGCTCCATGGAATCCGAGTCCATGCGTGAACGAGATCCTTACAATCGTCTGCTAGCACGACAGGGACGTTTTCGTCTGGAGGCAGAGATGGTTCGCGACAATGCCCTCGCTGTAAGTGGCCTCATGGTGCATCGCGAGGGCGGAAGGAGTGCGAAGCCGTATCAACCTGAAGGCTATTGGGGCCAGTTGAACTTTCCAAAGAGGACCTACCAGCCCGACCAAGATCAGAACCAGTATCGACGAGGCGTCTACACCTACTGGTGCCGCACGTTCCTCCATCCAAGCATGGCAGCGTTTGACGCCCCCACCCGTGAAGAGTGCACTGCGGAACGCGTGCGATCAAACACACCGCTACAAGCGTTGGTCTTGCTCAATGATCCTACCTATGTCGAGGCTGCAAGAGCGTTAGCCCAGAAACTGGATGGACTTTCTCCGAGGGAGGGAATCGCCAGAGCCTTTGGCATCGTTCTTTCTCGCAAGCCTTCTTCCCACGAGGTCGGAATTCTCTACCAACTTCACGCGGATCAGGTCGCTCGATTCTCTGAAGACCCTGCTGCGGCAAAGGCTCTCTTGGAAGTTGGACTGGCTCAAGCGCCGGAAACCACGCCTGAATTGGCGGCGTGGACAAGTGTAAGTCGCGCCATCCTCAATCTGCACGAAACGATTACCCGCTACTAAGGATGCTATTGGGCCGTCGCCAATGTTTGGTTGTTGTAGGGGCGTTCTTCGGCTGCCTGATGGGGTGCGGCCCCGCGAAACGAACTCTTATCATCTCTACTGGACAGTCTGGGGGGATGTCCAGAGGAGCGGCGGAGAGTCTTCTTGCGGTCATCGATAAAGATCTGCCAGAGGTGACGTTCAAGCCTCGGCCGAGTAAAGACAGCGTCGAGAGCATGCTGCGCCTGCACCCCCAGCAGGGGCGCAGTGAACGATCCGAATTGGCCTTGATTCAGAATGAGACTGTGGCCAACCACACTGAAGTACGCACCATCCTGCCATTGTTTGAGGACGTGCTGCACTTCATCGTGCCAAATGGAAGTGAGATTATGGAAGTGAGATTATGGGAGTGGCCGATTTGGAGGGCAAGCGAGTGGCGGTCGGGCCACCCGCCAGTGGTAGCGCGAAGTTTGTGAAAACCTTGTTTGAGCACTATGGCATTGCGAAAGGGGAATTCGACCCGTAGCGCTTAAACATTGATGACGCCTGCACCGCCTTGAAGCAGGGAAAGCTAGATGCCGTACTGATTGTTGCTGGGTTTAAACCGGCGGCAGTGGAAGATCTCTTTTTGGATCACGGTGATCAGTTTCGCTTTGTCAGTTTAGGCCAACCTGCTGAAGTTGGTGGCCCGGTCGATGGATTTCTGCTGACCTACCCGTTCGCGAAGCGATATCTTATTCCTGAGGGCGTCTACCGGACCTCTGTCCAGGGTGCGCGCCGCGTCGCCCCATCGTAACCATTGCTGTGAGAACGTTGTTGGCGTGTCGAGCCGATCTTCCGGAAGACCTCATTTATCAGCTCACGCAAGCCATCGTCGAGAAACGGTCCGAGCTTGTTCGTCTACATCCCGCCGCGGCCTAGATCTCAGAGCTTATAGATGAATCGGAACTAGCGTTTCCTCTCCATCCAGGAGCCGCACGCTTTATTCATCGGCACGAGCCTGGGTTTCTCGTGACCTACGCAGAAGTCATGGCATTTGGCCTTTCATTGATCGTCGCGACCATCGCGTTGTTAGGTGCGTTTCGTCGCTGGATCACGGTGCGAAAGAAGGATCGGATCGATCGATATTATGTCCGCTTGAATGATTGGCTTGCAGACTTGCAAACCAATCCGGCCTCTGAAAAACTGGATGCGATGGAGAAAGAGGTGAGTGCCCTCCGACACCAAGCGTTTCAAGAGCTCGTCGACGACCGGCTTGTGGCAAACGAATCGTTTCGAATCTTTCAATCCCTCCTCTCAGATTGTCAGAGGCAAATCTATGCGATTCGTCACAATGGCTCGCTGTTGTAGTCTTTCGGGCCTAGGATTGTGACCATTGAGAGAAGAGATTGGGCAGGAGGCGCGACGTCCTAATCGCTGCCTAGTCAGGATTGTTTACCTGATCTTTAGGAGAGAAGAGATTCAACCTGGCACTCTCTTTGTCAGGCGTCAGATCAAGCGGCTCGATCGTGAAGATTGGATGTATGGCGTAGATTTCGGGCCGGTTGTGCTTAAGCTACTTTATCTTGGTTCTTAGCACTTGGCTTATGCTGCTGTCTGAACGTAGGCTCGTGCCTGGATCCTCCATGGAGTAAAGAAAGAGAAACACGCAAAAGGGCACAATGGTGCCCTTTTGCTCAATGGGCGACGTCACCTAGTGCAAGCTCTCTTAGTGTGCCCCGGTGAGCTGCCCCCATTCTGACAATCTTACCCATCTCCAGCGAGACTGTTAGCCTATGGAGGTGGCTTGTAACAGAGCATCGGGCGCCGAGTCCGTGTTATTAGGGCGGTACCATTGAGAAACTCTTCACGCTGGATCGCGAGAATGGCCTTCTTCGATTCTCTATGGGGCTCAAATTTTGAGAGATCACTGATTGAATCGGAGCAACCGAGGCCTCTTGCCGGAAATGAGTCGAGCGAGTGTTGGGGAAACTCCAAGGGCATTTAACTACTCAGGGCACGGCCATCCCTGTAGCGACATTGACATTAGCCTCGGGATTGGCGGCTCCGTTTGCCCGTTTAGCATCTCCTGTTCGGTGCATATCTTGCTCTTTGTAGGCCAGCCAATTCAGGAGACGCCATCAGCGAGGATGAGACGAGGCCAGTATTACAGTAAGAGCCTAGCAAATCTGGTCCAGGCTGTGCGAGCCTACCTAGATCTCTTGAAGTTCTCCAGATCCTGGTTTCCCCTCCCGGCTTTCGCTCATCATGGTGATTTCCGGTTGCCTACACGAATATACGAGTTGTTTACGCCACCGTAGATTTTGATCGGAGGCGTAAAAAAAGGCCGCCCTGTAAAGGGCGGCCTTTAATAAATTACAAACAGTTGCTGTGAAGGGGCTTACTTGCCCTTCTTCTTAACGGCCTTCTTGGCCATTGCGAGAGCCTCTTTGTCGCCGTAGCGGCTGATTGAGAACTTCGCAGTGCGGCGAGTGCCATTGTTGTCCCAGGCGGCCTGCCAGTAAGCGTAAGTCTTCTTGCCATCGGGAGCTTTGGCCACAACATGCGTGACGCCGGTGACACCACTCTGCTTGATCTTGGTCCGGCGCCCTGCGATGGACTCCTTCTTAGCCTTTGGAAGCTTGGCCACAACGCCGTCACGATACTTCTTAGCTGCTGCTAGGGCCTTGCCCTTGCCGCCGGAAGCTTTGTCAGGGAAATACTTCTGATTGGATTTCCCGTTGTGTGTGATGCGAACGTAGAACCCGTGGTTCTTCTTCTCTGGTTGGTCGATTCTTGAAATACCGTATTCTCTTTTCATATTGGGTGTAAGGTTTAGGTGACTATCACTGTCGGAAGCAATCCTGGCAATATCAACAGAAATATTTCATCTTATGATAAATCTTTGACCAAAAGTCCGTTTCAGTTAGGCTCGAGTGCCTTGAATCCCTACAGAATGGCCTTGTCTGGACTGATACTGGGAAAAATGTTGTTCATTATTGTAGGCGCCTTCCAACATTGCACGAAATGGGGTGAATGTAGTGGGTTGGCGCCTGGAGAGCCCCTTGTTGGACTGACACTGCCTACCCCGAGGGCTGATTCTGTGGAGTTCGGTAAGTCTGGTGCCTTAGAAAGCACTTCTTGGGGTGAATTCTGCCCTCCAGCGGGTCGATTTGCCAACATCGGTGCGAGCCGATAATCTGGACCTATGTCCTGTCAGTGCTCCATACTTCGCTCGGGTGCTTCCATTCTTACCGCTTTATGGCTGTTACTCGGCCTGAGTGGGCTAGCCAAAGAGGAGGATCTGAAACTGGACTCCGGCCCGAAGGCGGGGGAGCAAGCTATTCCCTACCATCCGCTCCTGTCTACTGACGATGCTGCTGGCCAGCGCTGGTGCATGGTGTGTGTGTACCCATCGGAGCAAAGGGAACGCCATGATTATTGTTTTCACACGTGTGCGGGGAGACTTGGTCAATGAACTGGCCGTGGCTGTTGAAGGCCTGACCGAGAAACACAAGAAATTGGGGGGAATGATCACTTTCCTAACGACCGCAGGTAAGACGGCGAGAGATGCTGAGGCCCTGACAGGGGAGCAGGTGGTCTATCTCAACGAAGCCGAGCGTAAGCAGTGGAAAAGTCTCCGAGAATTTGCAAAGGCTCAATCGATCGCAAACAGCAGCCTGAATCTTTTCACGACGGACGGTCCTATGGGCTACTCGCTCTCTTCCGAAGCGGCCATCACCATTCTCGTGGCCAATAGCAGCGCGGAGGTGAAAGTGAACGTGGCACTGCGCCAGAATGAGCTGACCTCTGGCCGAATCAAAGAAGTTATCCAGGATATTGAGAGGGCATTTGCCGAAGATTGAATGATCGGGCAACAGACGGCTGCCACATCATGAATTGCTTTCGTCGGAGCAAATAGGCATGATCGGAGCCATGCGCTGTGTCCTTACTGCCTGCTGTTTTCTCCTTGGTTCCCTCTTGGTTGGACCAGTTTGGCTATGGCCGCGAGTGAGTTGCTGTCGACTGATGCTTTAGACGCCTACTCCGAGTAGGCCATCACTTCGCTAAGGCGACTGAAGCTCGGATAGATAAGGCCATGGCATCCTTGAGTGATGATCTTGATCGACTCAATCTCACGAGCAGCAAACCGATGATCAATATAGGATTGATCTCCTCGGGTTCCCTCTTTGGCCTCGCCGATCTCATAAAAGGTCTTGCCGTCTTCGGAGATGAGGATGTTGTAGAGTTCATAGCTCCCGCCGAGCGCCCTCTCATGAACGGTGATACGGCTAACCTCAGCAGGCTCGGTCAGTTCGATGAGAATCTCCAGGGGCTCGGGTTGCGTTGGAAACCCAAGGAAGTGATCGAATTGATCTGGAATGCCGTTCGTTAGCCGGGCGGGGCCGAAGTGCGGCTGGGAGGCACTTTTAGAGGGGGTGACTTTTGCGCGATAAGCGTGGTTGTCCTTCTGGCTCTCAGGATCAGCGAACGGGATCTCTGGAAGAGTAAATCCAGAGAACGCCTCCAGCGTGGACAATGTATCTTCATAGCGTTTCTGGAATTGAGCGAAGTTGCTCTCGCCGGTTCGATTCCACGCAGCACTGGTCACAGCAGCAATACGAGGCAAGCAAAGGGGCAAGATATTCTCCTCCCGGCCTTCCCACCAGGCTACGCAGAAACCAATGATGCCGTCTGCTGTTGTGGTGATGTGAGGCTTTGCGAAGGTTGGCATGCCATGATCGATGTGTGCAAAGTGTTGTCGATTCCAAGTGTAACAGCGCTCGACGTCCACGGCAGTGAACATGGTTCGTGGGTAGTGATCGACGATATAAAGTGGATTCCAAGCGGCGTTGATCACTTGATAGCCTGCATCCAGCATCTTCTGGGCAGGGAAGTTGACGGTGTTCCAGTTGATGTGAATGACGTCCTCTGCCACTTTGTTGTCGCCCTCACCAGCGCCGGGGCCTTCCCAGACGATGGTACGTTTGCCTTGAGCCGTGATAAACCTGTTTAAGCGATTGATGAAATTCCGCTGGTCCGTTGAAGAGACCCCGCCAGCTTCGCCTCCTCCGATGTGGACATACGGGGTTGCCTTGAACACTGCGAGCATCTCAGTGATCAGAGTCTCGACGCCATGCTGAGCCTCTTCGGTCGTTGCGAGATCGGCGGTGGTCTCACCAAATACTTCGGGATATTCCTTGCGGAGGACAGCGGAGTGACGGGGAACATCGAGCTCAGGAATGATAGTAACGCCACGAGCCTGAGAATAAGCCTCAAGAGCCATGAAATCGTCCACGGTCCAACCGGCACGTTCGCCCGAGAGTTTGGGGAATGCTCTCGAAGGCCATGAGAAGAGCTGGTCGTCTGTGAGATGAAGGTGAAGGAAATTCGCTTTGTAGAACCACATCATGTCGATGACGTGGCGTAGTGTTTCTGGAGAATGCGGATTCCGTCCCATGTCGATCATGAAACTTCGATAGGGGGTGTCAGACTGATCGGTGATGGTTAGGTGCGGCCATGTTGCCTTGTCATCCGCGACGTTTACGGTTTGAAGAAGGCTACTGACCGCTTGCGCTGCGCCTGCTGAGGACGAAGCCTGCAAGGTGAGAAAGTCATCGCCGGGGGAGATCGCATATCCCTCTTCTGGAACGGTATCATCTTTCGCAAACATGATGACAGTCGCGTCTCCGTCCCCGTCAACGACTGCGGCATTCGGCAAGCCTAACTTCTGAAGAGCCACCACGAAGGCTTCTGCTTGGCTCGCGAACTCTGGGATCGCACAGTGGACAAGCGTTCCACTGACGGTCCGATCGCGCCTGACGCTCGCTTGCTGAGGGGCGGGTACGATCCCGACAGGGGACGACTTCATGCTTTCAACAAGCGCTCGTACGCTACGAGCTGGTATCGCTGAATGGAGGGTGATCAATGGAATGGCCTCTTTCAACTCGGAACGAGTCACTTTGGTCTCCGGGTCGTCATTTTGGACGGGCCTCTTGCCCATGGCCTGGATCACGGCAACGTGGCCGATAGCATTTCCTTGAGTATCTAGAACCGGAGAGCCGCTGCTGCCAGGCGCCCACGACGTACTCACATTGAGTCTGAGCCGTCGTAGCGCTTTGAGACTAGCATCATTCTCACCTCGATTCACACTGTCCCAGTAAAAGCGATTCACCATGCCGCGACTGAAGTAGCCACGTTGATCGAGCGGATTGCTCAGACAGAACGCATCATCACCTGGGTAAACGGCATCGTTCAAGGGGAGAGGAGTCAGCGTCTGATCGACCTGAACAATCGCCGCATCCATTCGCGAATCGTGGGCAAGGACGGCGGTGATAGGGAAGACGTTGCCTTCATAATCCACCGCAATCATGCCTCCCTTCTTCATGTCTGGCGCCTTAAGAACATGGGCGCAGGTAGCAATGGCTCCATCTGTTGTGATCGCGTAACCACCAGCCAGGTTTAGATGCCAATCACCACAACGGTGGCAAAGATAGGACCAGCCGACTTTCATGACACTGGCACGAGCCTTCTTTGCGATCTCAGCGGCACCAAGAGATTCTTGGAACGGGGCGGGTAGAGTAAGGCGACGTGAGAGTGGCTCCGATGTCTGAGCCCGAAGTTCTTCTCCCTTAATCAGCTTTCCTGCTGCGTCGAGGTCAGCCACCGCTTTCCTGATCCGGTCGTCGTCTCGGTCTCGCCCCTTGCCAGATTGTTCGGCAATAGCCACGCCAGGAGCCTGAGCGTGACTGATAGAAAGTGCAGTGTTTGCTATCGCGAGAATAAACAGGTAGAATACGATAGATACGATGTCGAGGGGGCTGCGCATGGGAAACCGTCTGCGAGAAACTGGAAGATCGCCATCACTTCTACTCTGTAGATGTGGCCTGCTTTGCCAAGCTGGTGCCTACCTGACCAATCGCCTCTTCACGGAGATTCCAGCGAAGCTCGGTGAAGAACTCCCGCAAGTCTTTGCCTGCTGCTGTAGAAGCGGCCATGTAGAAGTGGTCTCGTGCACCTTGATGGTCGTCGCGGCCCTTGAGCTTGGGTAATTTGGAAATCTCACGGTAGAGATTCTTGATGAAGGTGTTCCCGCCGTGATCACGGTGGAGCCGAATCAGCAATGCCGTCATCAGGTCGTTCAAACTCGTCCGCTCTTTCCACGGCACAAGGTTGATGCGCCAGCCTTGCTCCCATGTGTAGTCGCCCTCAAGGTAGGCAGTGAGGTTTGCTTCCATACCATCAGAGAATGGCTTTCTACCGCTGCCGAAGTAGGACATGTCGGTGATGCCATCGATCTCGGATGGAAGAAAGATGCTCATGGCATTGTTGAAGCCCACCGTCCACCAGCCGTAGTCATCCTTACCTTTTGTGGTGTGATAGTCGATCCGAGGATTGAAAGTCGAAGGCCAGTAAATCCGTGAAATTTCGTAGAAGTAAATTTGATCGAGGGTCTACTCGCCCGCTTTGAATCTCTCGTAGAGCTTCTTGAGGAATCCGTCTCCGACCGCGATGCCCAGCCTGCCGTGGTGAGCGAGGCCGCCTCCGACTTTGTCGCTAACCTCAGTCGTGGCGCGTCCATTGAATGCTTTGCTGCCTGCTTTGGGTAACTGGCCCGTGATTCCCTCTTAGGCTGCGAAGACTTTGTCGAAGACACCGACAAGTTCGGTCATCACCTCCTGGTCATATGTGCTCGGGTCATCGACGCGATCTAACGCAAGTGCTGTTCGTTTTCCCTCCCATACCGAGACATTCTTGCCTGAGGCAATGTAACGTTGATAGCTCTCAAGCGATCGGCTGGAAACTGCTGAGTTTGAGCTGAGAGCAGAGTCAATGTCAGTATCAAAGGTGCCACTAAAGAGATTGCGATAGAATGGCGCAAGTGTTGGCAATTCTCATTGCTACAGGTTGTTGGATTAGAACGGACAAGAGTGGTTTCTTAGTGATCAGCTTTATTGAGCCCGATGGGTTCACGAGCGATGACCACATCGTCGATGTAGAGGTGATAGTCTGACTGAGCTTTCCAGGTGCCGCCATAATAGATATTTAGCCAGACCGTCTCGATTTTTAGCTGATTAGTGTCCCTCATGCGAACGTCGGTGCGTTCGAAAGCGAGTTCACCATCGACCCATCCTCGCAGAATACCGTTGTTCTTTCCTGGCGTATTCATCTTCGCGAACTGCTCGATGCAGTACCAGCGATTGTTCTCCAAAAGTCCCCGATCTTCGTTCTCCCATCGCCATTCGCTGCCGTACTTGCCTTTCATATCTGCGTGGTAGCAGTAGTAACCTATGGGCGTCTTGCCTTCGTTCTGGCCTCTAAAGAGTCCTCGTGCTGACCAACCATCGGTGCCATTGACTCGGCGCCCTCCCCAGCCTGCTCGCCCATACGTGCCGGCGATACCCGGAAGTTTACCTCCCCGCTCAGGTTTCCAATCATCGGCGAAACGGAGGTAGTAGCGGAAGTAGACCTTCTCGGGCTCGGAGCCTGTTCGCTTCTTAAAGGCATACTGGAGGCTCGCGCCGTAGTGGCCGCCTTTGGGTACTTTGATTCGCAGCGACTTGCCCTTGAGCGGCACAAACTTGCGTTCATCATCGCCACCAATCGTCCGCGCAAGTTCGGTCTCCTTTTTCAGATCCCACTCAGTGTACCACGTAGGGGATTCGAAATCGCAGGTGAAGATGGGTGTCTGCCCAAGACCTGCTGCCCCACGACCTTGCTCTGCTTGGCCAGCAAACACGGCTTCTAGATCGAGATTGGTTCTATAGAGAGCGTGTTCTCCTCCTGTCTCTGCTGTGGGCAGTTGCGGTGGACGATTGCTGCTTGTGAGCCAGTAGTTGTCTTTGAACGCAAATGTCTCGGGTGCGGTGCCTCCACCGATATTTACAGGCACACGAACAGATTGATTGCAGACAATGACATTGTTCTCGAATCGCCCTCCTTGGGAGGGAGCAAAGGGCTCGGTATTGTTCTCTTGTAAAATGCGCAACACCCATTTGCTTGGATGAACGATCGTGTTGTGGTGAACATAGCCGCCTCTGGATGTGGCCCACACGATCGGTGCCATGCTTCCCAAGAATTGATTTCCAGCGACCTCGATGCGAGTGGCTTCGTAGTCGGTGGCTGCAGGACGAAAGTAGTCGAGGCCAGTGTTACCGCCGATGTTGATCGAGCGATGCCCGACATTTCGAAAGACATTCTTGCGCACGACGAGATCGCTGCTGCCACCCTTCATCTGCACTGCGTTTGACTGGGAGAACCCCTCGCGGCCTTCAAACTGGCATTGTTCGACAATCCCATGATGACACCCGACCATGTCGATGGCAGATCCACCCCATCCTGCGATTCTGCATAGTCTCACGACGAACTGATCCAGACCGGAAAGCTTGATGCCGTCGCGATTGCCTTTGGGGCCGGTTTCAAGAATGTCGAGATCCTCCAGCGTGATATGATACGCTGGCGAATTGGCATTGCCTCCGTCATCAATGTTGATGCCATTGCCAGTAGCCCCTTTGATCTTCAGTTGTTTTAAGATCACATGCTCGCACTTGGTCAGTTGTAGCCCGGATTGTCCGCCTTCGAAGACGGGCCGATCGTTGGCCTCTTGGGCCACAATGGTGATGGGGTGGTCTGTGGTGCCTTTGAGTTCACGGATTCGAATACCACCTGCATACTTACCAGGTGCGATCTTGATCGTGGTGCCAGGTGTTGCTGTGGAGACCGCCTCGATGAGCTCTTTCCGTGATGACACCATGGCTTCGTTTGCCCATGCGACAGTGGATAAGAGAAAGAGACATGAACTTACTGCGATGAAGGAATTCCGCATGATCATGGCCTAGTGTGGACCATGGAGAACGACCTGAGAAGATCTGAAATTGCGCTTACCCAAGCGACCGGAGGACAACAAGCGGTCGTGATTGAACGTGGTGGGCAACTCCAATCTCGAGGCGAGTCCCAGAGAATGTGGTAGGCGTTGCTTTGACTGGTAGTCGAAGAGGCAGGGCGAAGCGACTAAGGACTTCGATAGTCAGTGGAAGCTACTACACCTGCCCGGAACCTCCAATCACTCCCGACAACTTGCTGCCCCTTTTGCGTCACGAGGTCGTAATGTTTGCCGTTGCTAGTGCCTGCTTTCTTTACCGTTACTTGCCTGTCACTTGGTGCTCAGCAAGAGTCCACCGAGAAGCCGAATTTCATGAAGGGTACGGGCAGTAGACGCGCGGTTCCTCACCTTTGCGCCCGAAAGCCCGATCCGTCCCGGACAGCTACTGAGTAATTCCATGGCGAGCAGGTTTCTTTCCTGTCAAAATGCTAACTCGCGTCGGTGAACATATGGGACTGGGCGTTTAGCACTGGTCGAAACGCATCCATTCCTCGGCCAGGCGAACCATTTCTGGGGGCTCGTAGAAAGTGCTCCCGTTGTAACCAACGTTCCGCCAACCGAAGTCAACAACTAGGATGAAAAGAATATTTGGTTTCGCTGCCCAAGCCGCCTAAGACTACCAGATCACCGGTAGGAGGATGAGGATGATTGGTTTCATGGAACGAGATCAAGGCTTTCACCACAGTGATGTTTGCTACTTCGAGTGCCCTGTGTTTCGGGGGTAGTGATCAAAGGTCGAACGACGCACGAACGATTCGAGACATTTTCCAGCATCCCCGATGCCTTCATTTCGTTTTGACGGCAACACGCATGTAGGCGGTGGCACTCTGGTCAAGCTTTTGATCGCTTCGGACGGTCACCCACTCGGTCGATTCGTCAATCTCAACGCGATCCCCGACTTCGGTCGCGACCACTGTCCATGCGCTTAGGTCCGTGCTGACCTGGGCTTCGAAGTCGATGTCGGTTGCTTTCTTATGGCGTCGATAGGTGACTGTTAGGTAGCCGTCATTGATCTCTGCGGTTGGAAGACCCGTTGCAAGATCCCCTTTCGGATCGAGATTGAATCCGTAAGCCACTAGATTCTGCAAGCCGAGAGTGTTCAGTGATGCCCAAGGTCCTGAAACCGCATCGTCCGCATGTTCCGCCGCTGAAAAAACCGTCGTCCTCCATGAAGCATATGTGACGCCAGCTGGTTGACTTGGACCGCCGCTGCTGGCCGCCCCAGGTGTCCCATCAGCAGCTTGACTCGTCAGCCACTGCTCGGCCAAATCCCAACTCCCTGCATTGGCAGCAGCATCGGCGACTACTAACGAGTGTCCTTGGGTGTCGGCTTCCGTAGACCATTCCTGATCGTAGCTGAATGCCAGGATGTTCTCATTAAACGCATCTTGGAGTGCGATGCGCTCGCCTCCGTTGTTCAAATTACCGGCATACTCGCCAAGCACTAACGGTGCCTGTCCAAACTTGCTAGTGAATGCCGCCCGATTGCTGACGACGACTCCGTAGGCTCCGGAAGCCAAGGTCGCTCCATCCTCAAATGCAAATGAGATTCCATCGTTGAAGACGACTCCCGTCAGATCGAGCGGAGCGCTACTCGTATTTTGCAATTCAATAAACTCGAGGTCTTTGCCAGTGTAGGGGCTGCCCTCAGCAGGTGGATTGGGGTTGTAGAGAACCTCCGTGATGCGCAAGGCTAACTGGGGTTCGGAAGGTTCCCCTTCATAAGTGAATTCCGTGACCACGACACCATCGCGATCAATCAACTGCAAGGTCTCACCGCGGCCCGACAGTTGGCCATCGTAATCGCCCTGTGCGTAGAGATTTTCACCCGCTTTTGGGCTCGTCTTTTTCGCACGGAAGGCGACCAAGTCACGGGCCACATAAACTTTGCCTGCATCGGGGGCGAAGACGCCACCACTGAGCAGCACAGTGCCAGGCCGGAACGTGTAGTCGATCGCTCCGGCAATCTTCCACCCAGACAGATCCACGAGTTCGCCACTAGTGTTCTGCACGGTGAGGTATTCCTCTAACGGATTTCCGGACTCGGGGCGAAAGACGATGTCTTTGAATGCCAATTTGAGCGCAGACGAAGGCTTCTGTGCGTCTGGAAGATTTCGTAGACCATAAATATAGTCGATCCGGCCGGGAATGTACTCGTTGCGAATGCGATCCACCGCTTCACGCATGGTGTCGAGATTGTCCCAACCGTTACTAACGTTCTCACGTGCCTCCATGAGAGGCAGGTATTTTTCATACTCCAAATCGGCATCTGATACTACACCCTCGGGATCGAATAGTTCCTCCAATTCACTCAAGCGCCGAAGCAAATAATCCGACTTCGGTTGACCACCCGGAGGGCCATAGAATTCGTCATAGAGCGTACGAATACGACGGTAATACATGTCGCTGAAGGTGGAATTATTTACGATCAAAGTGGACATCAGGTTTCCACTCACCTGTTCGGGTGATCTCGGTGTGTTCGATAGTCCCGTCACAATAGGATCGTAAAAGTAGGTGTGCGAACCGGTCCAAAGTCGGCCTAACGAAAGGTCAGCATCCCAGGGCAGTTGCATCCATTCACCCGTGCCCTCGGTATCCCGAGCAACGTAGTAATTTTTATGCCCGTAATCGGTGTTATTGATGATCACATTGCCCGCGAGGAAATTGATCGTTCTGGGAAGATCCACGTGATCGTAAAGATAGGTAATCTTGTCAGCCGTTGAGCCATCTTTGATCCCATCGATGAGATCCTGGAGATCGTCTTTGTCTTCATAACGGCGCGTTTTCTTCTCACCGCCATTCTCTGAAAACGGATTGGAATTCCCGACGGCATCCAAACGATTGTACATCTTGTAGAGGGCACCAAATTCACTCAACCCCACGCGATCAAGGTAGATGTCATCGCCGTCCTCAACCATGTCCCAAGTGCCCTCAAACTCACCATTCTTTTGAATGCGCACGGGGAAGGCAAAGTGCCCTTGAACATCGCAAAGATTATACAGCTCATAGGCTATTGTATTACGCACCTTCGACTTATCAGCCCAGTTGGTAAGAATGTTCACATCCTTCACCCGTCGTTCGCCTTCCTTCCAAAGAAATCGATTACCGGAGTTGAAGTCGAAGTCCCAACTTCCTTGCGGAAAGTTGCCGCGATTACTCGTGCTCTGCCCGTGGAGATCAACGAGTATGTTATCGTAGAATTCATCGTTGAACATCACGCTGCCCCGGGCGCCGTTCCGCGTGTCCGCACCGTTCGGATTCTCTACAAACCAATGAACAATCTGCAACTTGGAGTCGGCTGTGGATGGGTCTTGCGCAACTGTACCGAAATACTCGTCGGCGTCATCCTCATCGTGAAACAAGGGTAGTCGAAGGGTATTCCCTTGGTCATCCTCCGACTCCACGCGCCACCGAATCATCCCGCCCTTGTCGACTTGGCTCCCAAAGATTGAGGCGAAACCAAAGGTCGCCGTGTAGATTCCATCACCTGCTTCCTTGTCTGGAGCCTGACCATCATCCTGCATCGTCGTGCTGCTCTCCGATCTAAAATCAAATCGGTGAAACAACGTCACTTTGGCAATCGGATGCGCTGTCTCGTTCACTGTCGCAGTGATGACCATCTCACTGTCTTCGTCCAGGTTTGGTCGCCCGGTCACATTTGTCACGTCGACAATGTGAGGACCGATCACACCAGCGACTCCGTTAGGTATTCCCGGCGTTGGCTCGCTAAAATAACCGATCTCACCATCTGAACCCACCCCATAGGAGCGATCGCCAATCTGGACGGGGGCGACGTCATAGACATGCTCGATGGTGACTTCATCAGGACGCACCAGCGCCAAGTACTCACCATCATTATCCAGCTTGAAATTGGTGTGCGTCGGTTTGATTGGGTTGCTCCGCTGAAAGATGGTAAGCCGCGTGTGCCTGTTTTTCTCAGAGGCAAAGATTACGATCTCATCGTCCGCATTCACTTCCAGGCTCGGAAATTCCCACTTTCCAAGATTGTTCGGATCATCTGTCAGGAACCACCCCTCTAAATTGACCTTGGCATCCCCCATGTTGCGAATCTCGACCCAGTCCTCGGAGTTGAACTGTTCATCATCCAGCGTGTTTAGATTCTCGGACTGGAATTCAGCGATTTGGAGCTGACCCATCGTCGAAGATGGCCAGCCGATGAGGCAAACCCCGAGCATCAGGAGGGAAAGATGCTTGAGAGAGTGAAGGGTGGGTTGTTTCATGAAACGTTTGTATAAGGGTTTGAGAACCTTGATAGCGAAAGGCCCGAATAGCGGGATACCGGCGTTAAACTACAGGCAGGAAGCTAGAGGATCAATCCAAACGACTTATCGGGGAAGTTCAAAGTCTAGTCCATTTAGCCTGAGCCCCGCTTGATTCGCCCTTCATGGCCTCAAACCGAGCAACTTTTATCGTGTTCGGGGGCGCTGAGCACGACTTCACAGCCCAGAGCTCGAAGTTGTCGAATCGGATCAGACCTCCGGTGATGGTTGGGCCGAATTGACTCAGCTTCGGGTGGGCAATGCCTTCGGATTGAGGGCCTTGGCATTGATTGTGAACCGATACCAACCCGTGGCCGGCACTCTGGTCGCCGACATACGACTATGATAGTTGTTGCTGGCGGCCATGGCTACGGCATGACCGTCTTTGAAAAGCGGTTGGCGGTCTCGCCGTCGTCTCTTATCGTTGAAATTGTCAGAAAGATCTTTGGCTTTGAAAGACCGTTTGTACTAGGGCATCGGTTCTGTCGCCCGACGAAAAGCTTCATCCAAAGAATGGTCCACGACTTCCATGTATTTCTCAAGGAGATGGTAAGACACAGGCTGGGACTCGGCCACCTTGTTGAAACCATCCTTCGTCGCGTCCCCCGGAAGCCGTTCGCTGAGGGGGAGATCAATACCTAACAAATCATGCAAGGTGTTCTCGAACTCGGTCCGATTGAGCCGCCGTGAACGCACGCTGCCCTTCGCGGTTTGATGCGCTTCAGAAGTGTTGTGCATGAGCGTTTCAAACTCCTTGAGAAAAGCGTCTCTGCCATTGGCCTTACCCTTCGGAGGTATCTCGTGATGCCTGACGCGATCGTAAACTAAACTCCAGCGCTTGAGATCGGCCCGGTCATTTGGCTTGAATGCCAGAGACTTTAGATCCAGCTCTCCTTTGGCAGAATCGCCGTCGTGGCAGTTGTTCTCAAAGAATGCTAGGATCGACTCGGGCAGAGTTGTTTCGGCTAAGGCGACCCTGGACCAGGTCACCATCCATGCGCATAATAACCCGAAGCTTAAGAGGCGGTAGATGTGGCCTCGCCCCCGCTTCGGTTTACGATGATAGGACACCTGGCTTATCATGTATTGGAGTCGTTTAGAGAATTTCAAGACCCTTCATCGGCGCCCGTGCGAGCGAGAAACGATCCGTCTCTACCCCGTGACGTTGCAGAATGCTGACAAAGAGATTCGACAGTGGACAGTTGTCGTTCTGGTCGAAGGCCAGATGTTGTCCGTGGCGAGACCCACCGCCCGCAAGCAGGACTGGCAGATTTTTATCTTTGTGAGAACTAGCGTTGCCGAGATTCGACGTCATCAAGACGTTCGCCTTATCTAACAAAGAGACGCCACCTTCGTCGAAGCCTTTCATTTCTCGGAGGAAGCTGCCCCAAGATTTGACCAGGTTGATTCGACAAGTGTGAGTTGATCGAGCTTGTCTTCATCTCTGCTATGTTGACTGAGCGAGTGGTAACCATCGATCGGAATCGCACCTGCGTTCCCAGTGAGGTGCAAGGTGACATAACGCGTTGAATCCGTTTCGAAGGCGAGGCGAACCACTTCTAGGAGAAGTTTCATCCGATCTACCACTGCGTTGTTGTCGCCAATGTCCACCGGCTGATCTGCGTCCACAGGCGGCTTCTTGCGACGTGCCTTGCCTTCGGAATCGCCTAACCGTGTTTCGAAATTTCTGACCGCAGTGAAGTATTAGTCGAGCTTGTCACGGTCACCTGCTCCCAGTTCGCGTTGCAAACGGCGCGCGTCTTCTGAAACGAGATCCATCACACTGCGACCTTGTTTCAATCGTTCGATCTGATGTTCCTGTTCTTTCGGCCGGAAATCTACTCCCATTTTTGGTGTAGGACGGGCTGTTGTTCTCCGTGACATTTAATGTCAACGACGGGAATTGCGTGTTGTGCCCGAAGTGCTTGGCCAATTCCTGATCAATCGAGATCGAGTTTTTGAAGACGGCGTTCCGGGAATACGGTGCCCCAGTGAGGATGCTCCCTTCCGCCTGATGCCCCCCACTCACGCCCGGATGTGATGAACCGGTACATCATCGAGGAGATCCTCGATCGCGGACAGATAGGGCGACGGCGTGTAACCACGGCCAGTCTCTTGGGGTTTCAAATTGGGCGCATGAAGCCCCAACGATGGTGTGACACTCACGAAGCGCCGAGGAGAGAGAGCCGGATCTCAAACGGCAAAGGCCGGCCTTATCGCCTCCAAACTCGGCAGTGCCATGGGCGCTCCCAAGCCCTTGAGAAAGTGGCGGCGGGAGAGGGCTTTGGAGAAATTTAAATGGACGCTTTTCATCAAGATAGGCAACTTGTTAAGTGCGGCCAGACCCTTGATGTTTCGGAATAGATGCCAGTTCTAATCCGCCCACTTACTTCACGACGGGGGCAAGGTAGATGTTTCGGTATTTCACCGCCGTATGATCGCCTTGCAAATGGATTGGGCCTGGTGCACCAGGATCGGTGTAAACAGCACCACCTGTAGGGCCCCAAACGGGTTGGTTATCGATCACTTTGACACCGTTTAGGACTACCGTGACATGCCGATCGACTAGTGTGAGATCGTAGGACTGCCATTGGCCGCCAGGTTTTCCGGCGTTGATGGAAGGCGCGATGTGGCCGAAGATGGCACCCACGCCTTGGATGCCTTGCATTGGGCTATCGCGATCGACGACCTGCGCTTCATACATGCCGCGCAGATAGACGCCGCTGTTTCGTTTGGCCTCGACGAGGAAGTCGATGTGCAACCAGAAGTCCTCAAACTCCGTGTCGGTGCGTAGATTGGCATAGGCCCCCGTGGCACTGAAATCGGTTTTAGTTGTCTCATTCACTAACAAACCTTCTTTCACGCTCCACCCATTGATCTTGTCTGATTCATGTGGACGCCAGCCGGTCATGTCTTTGCCGTTAAAAAGGGAAATGGGATGCCCGAATGTGACTTTTGATAAATCAGGTGCCTTAGGCATGTCTGGAAAACGTTTGCCCGTGAAGTGCGTCGTTTCGACATCGCCCTTCTTCGGCGTGCGCACAATGGTTCCTTCAAGCTTTCCGTCCTTGAGTTCTACCTCGACCATCGGCGGGGCGGTAGGCGCGTTCTTCTTGCGCTTGCGGTCCATGGCGAACTTGAGGCGGCCATCGGTCACCTCGATCACTTGCCAGGGACCATCTGGCCCCACGTGAAGCCGCATGTAGACAATCGCTATGCCGTTCTGCTCCACTACTCGCATCCAGGCGGGTTCACCCGAATCAAGCTTCAAGGACCAACCGGCTAACAAGTCCTTTGGGATCGTTTCCGCCTGAAGAGGCGAAAGAAAGACGGCGAAGGCCAGAAGCGGCAGGGTGAAGTAGTTTTTAGCATTCATGTTAAAGTATGGTTAGAAAGATAAAGGGACAGGTCGCTGTTCCTGGCCGTCGACTGTGGGATAAAGTGCGCCCATGTCTTCGAGTCTACGGATCATAGTCTCAGACAGGCGTTTGAGTTCTGCAGGTTGCTCTTCCGACACGTCCTTGGACTCAGATGGATCGTTCTGTAGAAAGTAGAGCGCGTAGCGTTTCTCGCCCTTCTCAGGATTGGGAAAATAGCGGTAAAGGAGTTTCCAAGCCCCATCACAATACGTCGTGAAATAACTCGTGGCATGCTTGTGGGGGAAATGTGAAAGAAATGCCTTGCCGCGTCCACCCAGCGCGTCGCCACCCAGGAGCCCGCTCAAATCTCGACCATCGTAGACATACCCTTCAGGTATCTTGGCCCCGGCAAGATTCGCCACGGTCGGGAAGAGGTCATAACAAATGCCCATCACTCTCTGAATACCACCTGCGTGGATTGGCAACTTTTGCTGTAGCGGATGATTTGCGTTGAGGTCCGCCCAACCCGCGATGAAGGGGACGCGCGTGCCACCTTCCCAGCATGACGCTTTTTTGCCGCGCAAGGGTGCTGCCGCCTTGATGACATCTGCACCACCGATCGGTGCGGCCGTGCCGTTGTCTCCCATGAAGAAGATCAAGGTGCGATCCGCCACGTTTCGTGCTTTCAAATGCGCCATGAGATCCCCGAGAGACTTGTCGATGCCTTCAACAAGCGTGGCAAATGCCTCGCCTGCCCGTCCTTTGTCTGAACCCGCGTAGTTCGCTGCAAACCGCGAATCAGATTGGAAGGGCGAGTGCGCTGCATAGTGCGACATGTTTAGATAAAACGGCCTCTCCATGGCCAAGGCCTCGTCAATTTGCGCTTTCGCTTCAATCGTGAGAGCTTCTGTCAGGAAGGTTCCTGTCTTGTGGTACTTTTCGAGACCGGGAACCGCACGCTTCTTGCGTTTGGGGTTCAGGTTCCCATAGCCATCGGATCCGTAATAACTCCCTGGTTGACCGTAGGCGCAGCCTGCCACATTCACATCGAACCCAAGCTTGGAGGGATCCTCTCCCACATGACCGACAGGACCAAAGTGCGCTTTGCCAACATGAATCGTTCGATAACCTACCTCTTTGAGTAGCCGAGGCAACGTAACATCGCCCGAATCGAGCCCTTCCCAGTTCCAATTTGCAGGCCCTTTGTCGCCCGTGTTCTTGCCGTCCGGCCCAATGAACTGCGTCGTCCGATGACGCGCCGAGTTCTGACCCGTCATGAGGGAGACCCGCGTCGGAGAGCACACGGTGTGCGCATAAAACTGGCTGAAGCGCATGCCTTGCGCGGCCAGTCGTTCCATGTTGGGCGTGTTGTAGTAGGCGTTGAGTGGATGCTCTATCGCTTTCCCTTGGTTATTTGTCAGCATGGGGACGGAGGTATCCATCAAGCCCATGTCATCGACCAAGAACAGCACGATGTTAGGCTGCTCTTTTGCTCCAGAGATAGCTGCCAACAGAAAGAAGAAGAGAAGTAGAATGCGTTTATGCATAATCTGAGATGCCAATCTGAAAGCCAAAGCCATCAGAAAGCCAGTTCCGAATCGAGAGGAAAGCGGCGGCCTCATTCGGTCAAGTTTGCCATATCATGAGAGAGCGACAGAATTTACGGCTGGTTTTGGGCGTGCGCAGGGCTCTGTGATAGGAGACTGTTTCCTAGACCCCGCCCCCACGATGAAAACCCTCTTATCCTAGTTGTCGGCTATACAAGCCTATCGACGGTTCTCGCCCGAACCACGGGCTTTTGGCGTATTGATGAAGCGGCCGCCGTCGACGGTGACGCCATCGAAGCGGGCGCAAGCGAATCCAATGAGTGAATCTAAGAGCAAACGGGGTCGGCTGTATCCACTGTCACATGGTCCAGCCCGCTGAGATCATGTCTTTGCGAGAACTCGACGAACCCATTCCGGATCGTAAGGTTTGGCCCTACCCAATGCCTTGGGCAGTTGGGCTGCACATGGAGTCAAAGACGCGATCAACTATCAAACGCGTTGCCTCCGCGTCTGTATCAAAGGAAGCCGGTCTGCGTGCTGGCGATGAGATTCAGCAACTTAACGGACAGACGATCTTGTCTACGGCAGATATTCAATGGGTTTTGTACAATTCTAAAGATAATGTAGGACTCACGGTGCGATACACGCGGGAAGGTGAACCGATGCAGAGTACGCTCAATCTTCCTCTAGATTGGCGAACGAAGTTAGGTGACTGACGCTTTACTAACCTAAGAATATGCATGCAGATTGCCGATTTTAATGGGAGGCCAGGAAAGAACGGCGGTAAAAGCCTCGCAATTCGAATTGGCCGTGTTCACAAGAAGCGGCTTGCCGACATCGATTTGAAGCGGAACGAAGTGATCGTTACGCTGGACGGTAAACGGGCCCCGATGAACTTGGGCTAGCTCACACGCTTCCTTCCTGACAAGAAACCGGGGAGTGAGATTGCAGTGAAGGGGAAGTGAGCAGGCCAAGAGGAAGCAACTCTCAGCTGGAAGCTAACAAAAGTCTAAATAAAGGGCGCCAAACCGAAACCTCAGTCGACGTTGTCCGTGACCGGTGAATATCCTCTAACGGCGTCGAATACTCTTTGCACAATTACCCTCCTAGGTTACGATGTATCATTATGCTGAGCCGGTTCTTCGCAGTGATGTTGGCGATCTTGATCGCCAATCCGATCTGCTGTTGCCAGGATATCAGCAGTATGTGGTCCTCGGCCGATGCCGTGATGAGCTGCGGCTGTCAGCCGTCATCTGAGGATCATGAGCCGTGTTCCACTTGTTCTTCAACCGTGCACAAAGTGTCTGCGGAGACCTCGTTGGAGCTGCCGTCCATCCAGGTCAATGACCTGGAAAGTCAGTCGAGCGAGTTCGTGGCCTGTAGGGCAGTTCCCCGTGATTCCCAGATGGCGGTCTTGTCTAGGACTTCGCGCGCGACCTTTAAGCAGACGCCTCTACGCATGGCCTATTGCGTCTATTTACTCTGAGCCTCAGGCCTGTTTCGCGCTGAGCTTATTCTGATGGGTAGAAAGACCCATTGCAGACCCACTGGATGCTAGCGCAGTCAACGTTGTCACCTGTTCCGTTCCCAAGGCGCTAGATCACGTCTCGGACAGAACTCTCGCATCATCCAATGCAGTACCTTTGTGTCCACAATCTATCAAAGACACTAAGCAGTCTGTACAGGGTCTCAACAGAGACCGATCCATAAATTCTATCACTTTGCTTTAAAACTCACCCTTATCTTGACTAGCGACATGCACATCTCCAAATCCACCTTAGTTATCGCTGCCATACTCGTAACCGCACTGGCGGGCTTCATCCGGTCTGCACAAGCTCAGTGAGGCGGCTGAAAGCTCCCTGACCTGCCAGTTGGCGGGTCGACAATTCTCGACGGCAACCAAGCAACGGGCTCCTTTCAGCTCGGATTGAGCTACACCTATCGACACAGTGATCGGCTCTTCAATGGTCAGAGCGGTGTGGCCAATCCGAACAACATCTCAACGACATTTCATCGCATTAGTTTGAATGGTCAGTTCCGCTTTTCCGATGAACTCACATTGAGTGCCTTTGTGCCTTGGCTTGAAGGGGTCCGCAAGGAGCGAGGCACCACCGATCGCCGACTCAGCGGTCTGGGTGACGTCACCTTGCTGGCGCAATGGTCACCCTGGGCAGGCGATGCAGAGGCGCAGCCGTTGCTGAGTGGACTGAGTTTGTTGGGTGGCATCGAACTCCCCACAGGCGAGGACAATGACCAGCCCTTCACTGGCAATGCGGCGCCTTCGTTGTTCCAACTCGGGAACGGCACCTTCAATCCGAAGTTAGGTTTTAGCTATGGCAAAGCCATCGACAAGTCGTCCTACTTCGGCCGCGTCGTGGCCACTATTCCCATCGGAGAAAGCGATGCGGACCTCGATTCTGGCAGTTACCTTCAAGCCAGTGTTGGCACCGGTTACCGCCTAACAGACGCCCTCACCCTGCAACTCAGTGTCGACGGCACGTTCCGCGAGCGAGATCAGCTCAACAACGTTGATGTTAGCAACACAGGCTCGGTTTCCCTATCCGTAACTCCAGCAGTCTCTTGGCGCGTGAACGACAAACTTGCCGTTGATGCCTCCGCGAGCATCCCCTTCTTTCACGACGTTCGCAGCACGCAGGTCGCGCCTGGAACATCCTTCCAATTAGGAGCCCGATTCAATTTCTGAACCATGACAACACCAACTAATGTTGGTCAGGATCGAGAGAACGCAGTCAAACATAGTCTCGCAGATTTTCCAACGTCCAGAATGCTCAAATTGATCGTCGGCAATTGCCTGCTGCCATTCTTCAGAGGACGCGCCGAGCAGGTTGCCGCTGCTCCTTTTGGAAAGCCATGGAACGCATTAGACAGGCTCCTGCGCAGCGGTCTCTATTCTGAAGCCTTCCGGAAGAAGGATCACAGGCGTCTTCGCGCCTTCCTATCAAACTACTGGGAAGAGGAAGCCAAGAACTTCCATGACGGTTGGAAAGACCGCTTCGAGCGCATGTTCCTCAAGCACGACGTCGAAGTGATCGATGCCCTTGAGGAAGAAATGAAAGGTCTAGCATTCGAGCGGCTTTACGAGATCGGCTGCAGCGGTGGCCAAGTTTTGGAGTACTTGGCCGAGCGACTAGCCAGTCTGCAGAGATTGACGGGTATAGATCTGGGCGAAGATCAAATTGCTGCGAATCGAAAGCAATATGACAACTCGAAGATGGTCTTCGAGGCAGCAGATGCCACTCAATGGATTCCCGAGCATGCTTCTAGCAATAGCGTGTTTGTTACAAACGGCGGTGTCTTTGAGTACTTCCTGCAAGAAGAACTTGAGACGCTTTTCAAGTTCTTTGCCGACCAAAGAAAACCCGCAGCGGTAGCGTTGGTTGAGACCATCGGAACCGATCACAACCTTGAGAGGGAGAAAGACTCTCTCATCTACGGACGCGAAATGTCTTTCTCTCACAACTACCCACATCTCCTAGAACAAGCCGGGTTCACAATCAAACACCAGTCAGAACGCGTCGGCTTCGAAGTGGATGGTGGCGGGCGATGGATACGGGTTCTAGCAATGGTTCAATAGCAATGCGTCGCATAGATACAGAGGTCTTTCGACTGGCGCTCATTACCGCCAGCGTGCTTCTTGTGTCTTGTCAAACAGCACCTACCTTCGAGCCGTCAGCCTATGTAGTGGAAGTGTCTGATGCCGAAGGTCTCGTTCAGTTAGGAATGCAACATCATCCCGGTATCCGGGCAGGTTCGGCGACTTGCCGCAAAGGTTGACCAAGTAACTGCCTTACCTGATCCAAAAGCTAAGATTTCCGCCGGTAACATGGCGGAGACAGCTGCTGGCCGTGTGGACTTCATGGCGGGTGTGGAGCAGGTCATTCCCTTTCCGGGGAAACTTCGAGAGCAAGGTCAGATCGCAGGACGGGAAGCAGCCGTCGCTTTAGCCGACCTCGAAGCGCTGCGGCTGCAGGTCGCTGAGCGCATTCGTCAGGCCTATTGGAGCTACTTTCTTGCCGTGAAAACGACGGAGATCAATCGGCAAAGTCGCAGTGTGTTGGAGCTTGTTAGAAACACCATCGATGCCCGTGTCGCGGCCAACCAGGCGTCCCAGGGAGACCAATTAAAGTTGTCCACTGAGTTGGGGAACATCGACAAGGTCCTCGTTCAGTCCAGGCAGCGAGAGCAAAGCTCCAAAGCCAGCCTCAATGCACTGCTCAATCGCCCAGCAGGCGCGAGCTTGCCTTTTCCTAGCAACGTTGCTTCGCCACAGACTCGTGAGTTGAATGCTTTGTTAGCCAAAGCGGAGACGGTTCATCCAGATGTGGCGTCAAGCCGGGCGCAAATCCAATCCTTACAGCATCGTTTAAAGGCTGCCGAACTGGACCGGTATCCGAACTTCGTACTTGGATTGCAGCACGCTTTGGTTTCGGACTCGGGACTGGCGCCATCGGCCAATGGCCGCGACCAAGTCTTTGCGAGCATTGGCATCAATATCCCACTCTGGCAGAAACCCAGACGCGCCAAGATACGCGAAGCGGCGGCAAGCATAGACGAAGCGCAGTCGCAACTAGCCGCCGTCCGAGCCGATCTGCGATTCCGAGTCGAGGATGCCTGGCTTCGCCTACAATCCTCCCGTGAACTCATTGCACTGTTTGATCAACGCATCCTGCCGGAATCGAAACAGGCCTTCAATGTCTCCATACAAAGCTACGCGGCGGATAGGCTGACCTTCCTTGAAGTACTCGACACCTGGCGGCAATGGTTAGGCTATCAACTACAACAAACACAGAATCACGCCTCTCTCGGCCAGGCGACTGCGGCTCTCCACAGTGCCTCTGGCGAACTCTAATTCGAATCGCATGTCCTCATGAAACCGATTCATTACTTGCACAAGCTTCGTCCTGCTTTGATCCCGATCTTGGCGCTCAGCCTGTTTCTGTTAGGTTGGTATGTTGGACTTCCCGTGAAGAAGACTACTTCGAATTCTAGTGAGAAGAGCGAGAACCTTTGGACTTGCTCCATGCACCCCCAGATTCAGCAACTCAATCCAGGGCTTTGCCCCATCTGTGAGATGGAGTTGATCCCGCTTCAACGCAGTGAAGGAGGCGGGCTTCGAGAAGTTGCCGTAACGCCGGAAGCAGCCGCACTCATGGACCTGCGGGTGAGTCCTATAGTGCGGCAGCCTGCTCATACCAAGATTCGTCTGTTTGGAAAACTGGCATACGACGAGCGTCGGGCGACCATTACCGCGGCACGAGTTGAAGGGCGATTGGATCGCTTCTACATCGACTACACGGGCACCTTTGTCCGCAAGGGCGACCACATCGCTGAAGTCTATAGCCCGCAGTTGCTAGTCGCACAGAAGGAGCTCATCCTGGCAGTGCAGAGTTTCCGACGAGTCAAAGAGACCGGACAAGCAGCCGCCATCGATACCCAACGTCGTTTACTAGAAGGCTCTCGCGAGAAACTACGTTTACTGGAACTCACGCCACAGCAAATTGAAGGGATCGAGAAACAAGCGGCGCCATCGGATCACATCACGCTCTATGCTCCCATGGATGGCGTGGTGACACATCGCAACGTTTCCGAAGGCGACTATGTGAAGACTGGTCAGCCGCTATTCGCGGTCGCTGATCTCAAGAGCTTGTGGATGAATGCGGAAGCCTTTGAATCCGATCTTCAGTGGCTGCACTTTGCCCAAGAAATCGAGTTCACGGTAGAAGCTCTGCCTGGAAGAGCGTTCTCCGGAAGAGTAGCCTACATTGATCAACAGATCGATCCAATGCGGCGCGTGGCCAAAGTGCGAGTCAACGTGACTAACGAAGATCGAATTCTAAAGCCTGGAATGTTTGCTACAGCTGTAGTGGACGTGAAAGTCGCTGCAGACGGTTCGGTCATCGATCCTGGTCTGGCCGGAAAATGGATCAGCCCCATGCACCCTGAGGTCATTCAGGATGGACCGGGGCAATGCACCATCTGTGGCATGGATCTCGTTCCTGCAGAAGAGTTAGGCTTCATCCGTTCGGGCGACACGACACACAAGAACCCACTCTTGATCCCTGCTTCCGCCATTCTCAGGACGGGAAATCGTGCGGTAACCTACGTGCGCCTGACTGACAAATCCGAGCCATCCTTCGAAGGACGTGAGCTGGTGCTCGGCCCCCGCGTAGGAGACTACTTCATTGTTGAAAGCGGTTTAGCAGAAGGCGAGCTCGTCGTGAGTCGTGGTGCCTTCAAGCTCGATTCAGAACTGCAGATCAAGGCGAAGCCATCCATGATGAATGCCAACGCCGGCTTGACAGAAGCGCCCGCTCAATCGGCACCTGAGGCCCTGGCAGGACAATGGCAGCCTGTGTTACGTGGGCTGGGACGTTTGAAACAAGCCGCTCTGGCCAACGATGCCACGGCTGGCGCACAAGCTTTAGAACGCATAACGGCCACGATCGCGGTAGTGAACGAGGACTCGTTTCAACCAGATACTCTTAAGTTGTGGATAGAATTCTCTAACCGCCTGATCAATAGCGTCGCTCTTGCGAAAAAGCACGTGAGCCATCATCCCGCAAATGCCTATCAAACCGTCAGCCGCGCGGTGGAGGAAGCAGGGGTTCACCTGGGACTTCCTTATCAAGTTCCTGAGATGTCGACCGTGGCTGCGGATACTGCCGTCACCAAGGCCTTGCCCAAGATTCTTGAGAACTACTTCAAAGTAAGTCGTAGCCTGTCAGGTGATGATCTAAAAGCAGGACAGCATCACCGTGCTGCATTGCAACGCGCTGCTGATTCGCTTCCACAGACTGATGCAGCGAGGGAGTATCAGAATGCCATTAAAACGTTAGTCAGTGCAAATGACATAGCTGAATTAAGGGCCGCATTCGAGCCGGTTAGCACGCAGCTAACAGAACTGGTTAGGCAACACGGCGAGGACAGGGTTGGAAGCGTCTATGTGCTGCATTGCCCCATGGCCTTTGACAACAAGGGAGCCAACTGGCTATCCAACAAAAGCAAGATCGAGAATCCCTACTTTGGTTCGGATATGTTCTCATGTGGAAGTGTGAAGGCGACCTTATCAATCGACATAGCGCAAGGGCCCATGAATAAAGCGGAGATGCCCGATCCTCATGCCGGACATCAACACTAGCATGCCATGAATCGCCTCATCCATTTCTGTCTGCATCAGAAGCTGGTCGTCCTGCTGCTTCTCAGCTTCTTCATTGGGTGGGGCATCCGCGTGGCTCCCTTTGATTGGGACACCGGCTCCTTCCCGCGCGATCCCGTCGCCGTTGATGCCATTCCTGATCTGGGTGACAACCAGCAGATCGTCTTCACCGCCTACCCGGGACGTTCTCCCCAGGATGTGGAGGATCAGGTCGGCTACCCCCTCACGGTATCGTTGCTAGGCTTGCCAGATGTGCGCGAGGTGAGGAGTTACTCGATGTTCGGCTACTCCTACATCTATCTCATCTTTGAGGAAGATGTTGAATTTTACTGGTCTCGCAGCCGAGTGTTAGAAAAACTGAACAGTCTCCCGGCCAATCTATTGCCAAGCGAGGTGACGCCTTCACTAGGGCCGGATGCCACGGGACTGGGACAGGTCTATTGGTACTTGCTCGAAGGCCAGGACCCTGATGGCAAGCCCGTCGGAGGTTGGGATCTGGATGAGTTACGCTCCGTTCAAGACTGGCAGGTGCGCTATGCCTTGTTGGGCGCGCGTGGGGTGGCGGACGTTTCTTCCGTGGGCGGTTTTGTCAGGCAATACCAGGTAGAAGTTGATCCCACAGCGCTCTTGGCGAACAACGTGACTCTTGCAGACGTCGCGAATGCAGTGCGCAAGTCTAATCAGGAGATTGGCGCACGGAACCTGGCGGTGAATGGCGTCGAGTATATCCTGCGTGGAACCGGATACATCCGCGAGTTGGACGATCTGCGCGATGCCGTAGTGACGGTGCGCGAGAACACGCCGATCACAGTAGGCGATGTGGCCACAGTTCAGTTAGGCCCGGACATGCGCCGTGGTGCCCTCGACTTGAATGGAGCCGATGCGGTCGGTGGCGTGGTGGTGTCGCGGTTTGGTGCCAATCCCCTGGCGGCGATTAAGGAAGTGAAGAAGAAAGTCGCAGAAGTCACGGAAGCTTTGCCGATGCGAGGACTTATTGATTGGACGTCGACCACAAGAGAGGAAGTGGAGACGTTTGCGAAAGAGCAAAGAATCGATTCGGTTTTTGACGGAGATGGCCCATCGACAGCTCTGAACCACGAAGCTTGGCTGGCTTGGGCTAATGTGACTCCACGCGAAGAATGGCCGGGCTGGTTTACCACGTCCAAGGTTTCCATCGTGTCGTTCTATGATCGATCGGGGCTGATCACGGAAACACTCAACACCTTGGATGAGGCTCTGCTCCAACAAATTCTGATCACGATCATTGTCGTTGTCCTGATGGTTCTTCATCTGCGCACGAGCATGCTGATTTCGGTAATGCTCCCACTGGCAGTGCTCATCACGTTCATTGCGATGAAACTCTTTGGTGTCGATGCCAATGTCGTCGCGTTGTCTGGCATCGCTATTGCCATCGGGACGGTGGTGGACGTCGGGATCGTGCTCACAGAGAATATCCTGAAGCACCTGGATGAAGCGGATCCGGGCGAGGCGAAGAGTGCGGTGATCTATCGCGCCGTGACGGAAGTTGCCTCTGCCGTCAGCACTTCGGTGGCTACCACGGTGGTAAGTTTCCTCCCAGTGATCACCATGACGGGGGAAGCAGGACGACTCTTTCGCCCACTCGCTTATACCAAGACTTTTGCATTGATCGCTTCGATTATCGTAGCCTTAACGATCATTCCCCCAACCGCGCACTTACTACTCGGGTCCATCCCCAAATTCATTCGTGAGCGGCGCACATGGACGTCAGTCCTAGCGCTGACAGCGTCGGTGATTGCCGTCAGTATCTCGTGGATGCTCGCCTTCGCTCTCGCTCTCTTTGCTGTGGTCGCCTTTCTAGCGCCGCAGATCACCGAGCGTTGGCAGCGAAGAGGTTTCTATCTCGTCAACGCCTTTGTCAGTCTACTGGTGGCTTGGATTCTCACCGAGCAATGGATGCCCTTGGGCCTTGATCGGGCCACGATCGCGAATCTGTTCTTCGTCTTTCTATGCGTTGGAGGATTGCTCGGGGCGTTTCGCCTCTTTGAACGCAGCTATGGCCCACTGTTGTGCTGGTGCCTCGAACACAAAGGCACTTTTCTCCTTGCTCCAGTAGCGTTGTTTGTTACCGCACTTTGCGTTTGGTTAGGTTTTCCGAAGGTCTTCTCCTTCATGCCCAAGATCCTAGGAGCGGGCATCACCGAGACGCGTCTTTGGGAAGAAGCCGCCAATCGATTCCCCGGCCTTGGGCGCGAGTTTCGACCGTCTTTGGACGAGGGTTCGTTTCTCTTCATGCCCACGGTGAGCCCACATGCCTCCATTGATGAATCCATCGATACACTGCGCAAACTTGATGCCGCCATCGCCACCGTGCCGGAGGTCCATCAGGTCGTGGGCAAGATTGGTCGTGTTGAATCACCATTAGACCCTGCTCCCATTTCCATGATTGAAACGGTGATCAATTATCGGTCTGAGTTTATTACGGATGCCAAGGGACGCGCCCTGCGATTCAAGATCGATTCAGACGGCGACTTTCTCTATCAGAATGATGAATTGATACCCGATCCTGACGGAAGGCCTTTCCGGCAATGGCGACCGCATATCGAGGCACCAGGAGACATTTGGCTGGAGATCGAGAAGGTCGCGAGGCTCCCTGGAGCCACCAGCGCGCCTAAGTTGCAACCGATCGAGACACGGCTCGTCATGCTGCGCACGGGGATGCGCGCGCCGATGGGCATGAAGATCAAGGGGCCATCACTAACATCAATCGAGCAGTTTGGGCTTGATGTGGAGAGGTTGCTTCGTGCAGCTCCCATTTCCGGGCTCAATGTGGCTACAGTCAATGCCGATCGGATCGTAGGAAAACCCTACTTGGAGATCGTTCCAGACCGGCAAGCCGCCAAACGCTATGGTCTCAATGTTAAGGACATTCACGACACTATTCACATGGCCGTAGGCGGCATGGTTGTCTCGACAACCGTTGAAGGTCGAGAGCGCTATGGTGTGCAAGTGCGTTACGCGCGTGAGAAGCGGGACTCTATTGAAGCGTTAGAGCGAACTTTGGTAATAAGTCGAGAAGGTGCGCAAGTGCCCTTAACGCAACTCGCAGAGATCCGCTATGTGCGTGGACCCCAGGTCATCAAGTCGGAAGACACCTTCCTAACGGGCTACGTCACTTTCGGCTCCAATCCAGGCTTCGCCGAAGTGAATGTCGTGGAAGCTGTCGAGGCCTATCTGGCCAACAAAGAATCCTCTGGAGAATTGAGGGTCCCCGATGGCGTGCGTTACCAATTTGCCGGCAATTACCAAGCTGCCTTGGAGTTCAATAAGACTTTGCTCGTCATGCTGCCCATCTCTCTTCTCTCAATCTTCATGTTACTCTATCTCAATAACAGATCGGTTGTCTCAACGGGTATTGTTTTTATGGGCGTTGTCGTGGCCTGGTCTGGCGGCTTTCTGCTTCTTTGGCTCTATGGGCAACCTGGATTCCTCGATGTGAATCTATTCGGTCACAATTTACGCGATCTCTTTCAAGTGCATCCTATTAATCTATCAATCGCTGTTTGGGTGGGTTTCTTAGCGCTCTTCGGCATTGCCACCGATGACGGCGTGGTCATCTCCACTTATCTACGCCAGAAATTCGAGGAACTCAAACCTAACACGATCACGGAGATTCGCCGAGCCACACTCGAAGCTGGTCTGCGCCGGGTTCGTCCCTGCCTGATGACCACTGCCACCACGATGTTAGCACTCTTGCCCGTCCTCACCTCCACCGGCCGCGGTTCCGATATCATGGCCCCCATGGCCGTTCCTATCTTCGGTGGTATGGCCATCGAACTCATGACCATGTTTGTTGTCCCCGTCCTCTTCTGCCTTTCAAAAGAGATTCTTTCAAAACGCCAACGAGCAAGATTAATCTAATCCAGATTATACCAACCAATCCATGAAGCAACTCGCTCTAACGCGCATTTCTCTTGCCGCTGTAGCATTCGCCTCCTGATCCAAGACAGAACCCGAGCCTTCCCACCATCGTCCTGACCACGAACGTGCCCGTGCCCTGCCCAAATACTCACTGCATACACTCCCCGGACCTCACCTGCATGGACACGCCCCACTTGAGAGAAACCCATGAAACAAGACGATGCCAACCAAAGGATGCGTCGCCTGATAAAAAAGATTACGGATTCAAGTCTAAGTGAACAAGTGTCTGACAGGAACACCGCCATCAGTGATCGGAATGGGCCGGTCCCCGTCTGAAAGTTCTTTGTGAGGATCGATTCCCAAAGCTTGATGGGTCGTGGCGTGGAAGTCCGGAATCGATACCGGATGAGAGACAGGCTTCTTAGAAAGTTCGTCCGTTTCGCCCCAGGCACCACAGTGATTCAGACCACCGCCCGCCAGTACCGTGCTAAAGGCAGCGCTTTGGTGACCGCGTCCACCCCTGGCATCAAACTGAGCCGGCCGACCGAATTCAGACGCAAGCACGATAAGGGTCTTGTCTAACATCTGCTGATTTTCGAGATCATCCATCAAGGCTGAGAGGGCGATATCGACATCCTGTATTAGAAGGTGTTGTTTCATTTGACCTTCATTGTGCGTATCCCACCCAGTACCATTGGTGAAGTTAAGATTGTGGAGAACTTCAACGAATCGCACGCCTCGCTGAACCAATCGCCTCGCTGTCAAACAGCGTTGACCAAACTCGCTGCCATAAGATTCCCGAAGAGAGGCTGGCTCTCGATCCAACTCAAACACCTCTCGAAATGAGCCCTCGGTCAGAGCCTGACTTTGACTGATCACGTCGTCGTATTGGGAAATAGGGTGATCTTGTGGTAGCGCCTGTCGGGTAGACTCGCGAATGGTTTCTAACAGTTTTAAACGGCGCGCGGCTCGATCTGATTCCAGCCAGGTGGGTCGCGATAAGCCTGCTGGTCCAAGACGTAGGTCTGTCAGGTAGACGTAGCCATTCCGCGCCCCAAGAAATCCCGGTCCTCGAGAAACACTAGGGTAACCGATGAGAACATAACCAGGGATACTAGCCTCAGACTCTAACTGATGGTTTACAATCGAACCAATCGAAGGATAGACCACGGTACCGCTTACAGGTCGACCTGTGTAGACGCGGTTCGTCGCAGCACCGTGCTCATCAATGACACGATGATGGGTGGTTCGCAGAATGGTCATCCGATCAAGCCGATCTGCAACACGTGGCAAGTGCTCACACACTTGGACACCGCTGACAGCGGTATCAATAGCCTTATAGGCGGAACCGGCGATACGTTTCCCGGGATCACCAAGGCGCTTCGGATCAAAGGTATCGATCTGCGCCATGCCGCCACCAAACCACAGAAAGATACAAGCTTCGGCCTTGCCAAACGGTATTTTTGGCGCAGTCGTTTCCGCCAGCAAGGACGGCGCGATTAAGCCTCCTGCAAGCTGTGTTAGGAAAGTTCGGCGATTCGTGTTCATGGGGTGTATTGCATCTCCGGTGCGTTGATGATGGCCCAAATGGCATCTTCCATCCGCGTTCTCCAGGCTGGGTTTAAAAAGGCTGTTGCCGGAGGCCCCAGTTCGACCTGCCGCTCTGTTTCGGCTGCGTAGAAGTTCGCTTCTGGACTGAGATGATTGCTCCAGGTGACTTCACGTACCTCAGGAACATAGTGTGCTTTCTGATAGTCACATGCAGGCCTGGCTAGGCGCGATTCGAACCCTTCTGACAAGAGGGCAAGGATCGCCGTCTGCTCTGCTTCGACCGGGTCTCGGCTTAGAAATCGACTGTAGAGTTCGTTTGCTAACGCGTGAGGGGTATCGGCTTCAATGGCAAGCTTGGTTAGATCACTGAAAGGGCTGAGCCGGGTGATCCAGGTCGCAAAGACGCCGTTGGCAAGCATGCCTGGCTGCAAGACAGTGGTCTCCATCTCGCGCACGGTGATGGGCTCTGATCGATCGGGACGCCAACCAAACGCCTTCATCACGGAGACAATGGAATCTGCGCGAGGCAATGTCAGACTGGGGCGATCACGGTCACTGGCTAGAGATACGAAATGCCACGCACGTGTGGGGCGCCCTAGGTTCTGAAAGGTAGCAGCGCTGCTCGTGCCAGGCACATCCAAGGTAAGCTCTTCACTGTAGATGGGCACGCCAGTGGCAGCAAAGAGACTATCGACTAGTTGCTCCGCCGAGAGACGACGTTTCAACGGCGCTTCAAACAGTCGTTCCTTAGTAGGTTCTAACTCCGCTTCGCGGCGATAAGCATCACTAGTTAGGATGAGGATGGATAGCCGATCGAGGTCATAGCCGTGGGCGATGAAATCTCGTGCCAAGTAGTCCAAGAGTTGGGGATGACTCGGCTCATTCCCCTCCCAATCACTGGCTGGTTCCACGAATCCTTGTCCGAAATAACGTTGCCACACTCGGTTTACGATCACCTGTGTAAAGCGGTGGTTCTGTGGCCGCGTCAGCTCCCAGGCGAGCCGTTCTTGAGATGATTGCTGCCCATTTACGGAGGAGCCAAATGGCCAAGCTGGCTCCACAGGCGTCCCAGGCTCTAACGTCATCTTCACCTTAGACTCGCGATCGCCAATTCGTTTGAAGAAACTCAACGGCACCGTAGATGTCTTCGGCACCTTCAGGGGCTTGCCTTCTAACATTGCGGCAAGTCCAAAGAGATCTTTCTGGGTCGATTGATGGTAGGGGGCATCGTGACAACGCGCACATTTCATTTCCGTGCCGAGAAAAGCGGTCGCAATCACATGCGCTTTGGCCGCAGCAGGCGCGTCGTTCTCCGTAGCGATTTTAAAACCCGCCGCGCCACCGTCAAGCGGACTTCCCTGCAAGGCGATCAGTTCGCTCACAAACTGATCGAATGGAAGTTTGTCGCGCAAGGCTTCATAGATCCACCAACGAAAGGGTCCTGTGTTATTTAATTTTCCCTTCACCAGCCGTGGGTTCTCTGCTAGCACATCCTGCCAATAGCTCGTCCAATGATCTGCGTGACGGTGATCCTTTATCAACTTCTTCACCCAACGCTCTGTACGATCGTCCGATTCATCGCATTTGAATTTTTTAATGTCTTCAGTGGTAGGAAAGATACCTACCGTATCCAAATACAACCGTCTCAGAAAGGTGGCATCGTCCAATGGCGGCGGGATATGAGTTCTTTCCGTCACTGTGTTCCATGGCGCACCTTTCGTGATCCACGCCTCTAGCAAATCGACTTCTTTCCCGGTGAGGCGTTTTCCTTTGGGAGGCATGCGTTCGTCCAAATCTCTACTTAAGATGCGTCGCATGATGGCGCTGGTGTGAGGACTACCCGGCACGATAGCCGCCACCCCTGTTTCGCCTCCTGCGATCGCGGCCTCACGAGTGTTCAACCTCAGGTCTCCTTTTGCCTTACTACCGTGACAACGAGTGCAGTGCTCGCGAAGGATGGCTCGCCCTGGGTGCACCGCTTGTGGTTGATCGTTGATCTTTGCCGCAAGGAAGTGATCAATAGCCGTCGCGCCCATGATGCCATCGGGCAATGCTATCGGCGCTAGCGCATCAATATAGGCGCGCGCATCGGCCTGACGTTGTTTCCAATCCACGCGAAGGCGCTGACGTCGTTCGTCGGCCAAGGTGACGAAACTGGCGGCTTGCCCCTGTCGGTAGGCCTCCATTCCTGTAGGGGAGAACTCTCGCGGCTCTCCCGTCGGAGATGTTACGAGATGCCATGCTGAATCCCCTATCTTCCGGCATGCTACTAGCAATTCTCCTAAACTGAACCGGATCGACTCCCGGCCGACGACAGCTTCAAGAATAACCTCGTGTCTGCCAGAAGACGCAGGGAGACGCACCAACACATCTCGGGTGCCAAGTCTCGCGCGGGGATAGGGTGTCTCTGCCACAGCGGGTCGCATGAGCTGATGGGCATGGCTCCCCATCTGATAGGATTCTAACTTAGTGATCACTTCGCCATTAACAAACAACCTCGCAAGGCTGGGTGCGCGCAAGAGTAGTTCTCGCGGTTCGTCACAGAGCTCAATGTAAGTTGCCATGCGAATCAGCGTGGCTCGCCGCCGTTCTCGGCTACCACCTTGAACATAACGTGGCGGTAAATCACACAATGCCATTGCAGGCACTTCGAAACTCGCAGGATCCTCAACCATGCGCTCGGGCCAGGAATGCCCTTCGGCGAGATCGTCGAAGACTTCGACTCTTACAGCGTTGTCGTTCACCAGATTCCAATCGACCGCAGGTAAGCTGCTTCCAAAGTCCACGCGATCGGCTAGTATTTCATCAGAAAGAAGCTCTCGGTGAACGGCAACCTCGTCGAGTGCGCCTCGCCAACTATTTCCCGTTTCTCCACCGCGGGAAGAGCCGACCCACACTTCCGCATCATCGACGATCGGAGGGCGCGTCGTTTCCCCGCCTAGATCCCAAGTGCCTGCAGACTTCTTGCCGTTGACAAAGGCCGTGACACTATCAGGTTCACCAAAGCGATAGCGCACGGCAACATGATGCCACAGTTTCCCTGGCGCAATCCCAAGGTCAGAATTCCAGCGATGGAATGCCTCCGGTTCGTGACCGAAAGGATGGCTACGAAAGAGAAAGCTAACACGATACTGACTACCGACTTTCATCAGACGCAGCGCCCAGTTCTGATTCTCCTTGTCTGTGCTGAGCCGTCCCTTACCAATAATGTAGGGAGTTGTGCTTGTCTTCCCGTCTAACTTAATCCAGGCCTCGATGGTGATGGGATCTCCTTGATCGAAACGCAGTGATTCTGAATCTGAAAGCCTAACGAAGCTGCCTTTTCCATCGAATTGGGCAGCGCGATTCCCGCTGGGCAGATTCCTAGAGACCTGTTGGTTTGGTCCGTTTACAAAGACTACTTTACCCTCGAATTTTACTTCAGAATCGGCAGGCTCGAAACTCCAGTGCGCCACTGGTTCGGCCGATGCGCCGACAATTAGGGCTATCGTCACGAGGAAGACGTTTTGTAGCATGGCTTCAAGAGTGGATCAGTTCCAAGCACTGAATGCAAGATCGCTTAAAACGCGTTATTTCGCCTCGCTAGGCTTCGGTCGCTTCGGCTTCTTGGTGAATGGAATCACAGGACGGTTCATGGAGGCTCTAAGCTGGCGGAAGGCGTATGGCTCCCGGAGGGCGCGGACTTTCTGCCATTCCTCAAGCGTTCGTGTCGGATACCAACTGGGGTGCCGTGTTTGATGAAATCGTATTGATTTTTTCGGCGTTCCGTTGCACCCGATCGCCAACCGAGTCGGTGAGACAGATTATAGGATAATGCCCTTTACCGCGAAAGTCTTCAGACAGACCTTGGTCCTTGATTTCCGGTGTGCGCCAGTTGTTTAGCTCAGCAAGCGGTTTAGCTCGTATTTCCTTGTAGTTCGGATCCTCCGCAACGTTATGCACTTCGTGAGGGTCTTTACGCAGATCAAAGAGTTCGATTTCAGGCTTGTGAGGTGCCATGAAGGCAGCTTGCTCTGGCGTAAGTTTTCCTTGAAAATGAGAAACACTCAGTTCGGGGAGGGGAGCGTAAGGTAAGCTCCCTCCTTGTAAAAACTGAACTGACAATACGCACGTTCAGGCATGAGATCGAGAATGAGCTTGTGATCCTTGGAACGGATCGACCGCATCGCATCATGGGTGATGTCCATTTTGTCGCGAGCCGCAAAGACGTAACGGCGATCACCAACATCTTGGCTGAAGAGGCTCTTGCCGTGCAACCGAACCGGTGGCTTAACGTCAGTAGCTTCCAACACCGTTGCGCAGATGTCGATTGAGTAGACGAGATTGTCATTGACTTGGCCGGTCTTCACCTTGCCGGGCCAACGCATGATCATGGGAATGCGCGTACCTTCATCGTAGAGGAATTGTTTGCCACGAATGTGGCATCGGCCGTGATCACCAATGAAGAAGACGATGGTGTTCTCTGTGAGTCCCTCGTCCTTGAGCCGCTTCAGGAGTGTGCCGACTTCGCGATCAGCGAGCTGCATTTGCTCCAGACCGTTAGCCCAATCGCGACGTATGAAGGCTGTGTCAGGATAGTAAGGCGTCCTATCGACATCCTTGATATCGATAGGACGCTCGGGGTCACGGTTCCATTTGCGATGGGTGCCGCCAAAGGTGATTCGGGCAAAGAAAGGCTAGCCTGGCTTGCGTTCACTCCAGTCCTTCCCTGTGAATAGCTCGTCTCTTTTGTCAGGCAGGCAGTTGCAATCCGTCTTTCGACTCATGATGCAGGTGAAGTAGCCAGCATCGGCTAAAAGATGGGGGATAGGTCGAATGCCATGTGGTATTAAATTCATGTTAGTCGCATGATGCTGATGCGCACCAATATAGTTTTGATGAAACCCCGTCATCATGGCTGAGTGGGAAGTCGAGCAGACTGGTGAGGTGGTGAACCCTGTTTCATAACGAATGCCTTCGGAGGCTAACTGATCCACATGTGGAGTGTGGATGCTGAACTTACTGCCCTCCCAAGGCATGCACGCCGGTATAGCGATGATCATCCGTGTAGATGACCAGCACGTTGGGCTCGCCTGGTTCCTGCGCCAGCGAGACGTTGGCGAGCGCCAATGCCAACAGTAAGATCGTTCTCAAGGTCATGCCGAATGCTCGGTCATCTTACTGATCACTCGACCAAATCTTCAGATCATCGATATCGGCTGAACCTGGCACGGAGAAGGCGAGGTTCTGCTTCACGGGATGATCTAGACCTTCAGACGTCAAGGAGCCTGCGGCTTCGCCATCAATCAACACCTTCAGCACATCGCCTTTCACCTCGATCGTCAGTTCGTTCCAGGTATTCAATGCCACTTTGGCCGTGGAGGTGGCCGACTTGCCTTTCGTGAGCTTGGCGATCTCTTCTTTAGGCGCACCTGCCTTACCCTTCTCGCGGATCTTCGTATCAAAGATCCCTGTCTTGCCATCCTCGATGATGAGTTTGTCTGGGCGGATTCTCACCTGACTGATATGGCCTGCATGGGAAGAAGTGCACTTGGGGTCGTTGAAGTTGACACTCATCCCACGTTTGTCATGAAGACGGAAGCGCATGCTCACCTTGCCGTCATCGAAAGGGGCATCGTGTTTCACGACGGCTGCGTGATCGGCTTCCTTCGCCGTCGTAATCGTCAGCGCATTGTTTTTCAAATCAATCTGCTTGATGCCTTTGGCGCGCCGCTTGCTATTCGTCCACCAACCATCGCCAACTTGCTCTTTGGAGTCGTCGGCTTCTTTGCGGTTGAAGTTATCCTCAAAGAGAAGCTCATCGGCGAACGCACTTTAGGTAGTGAGAACGGCGAATGTCAGGAACATAGGAAACTTCATTTGGAAGAGAGGAAGGCTGATGCGTTTATCCAAGCATGAGCGATACGCTTTGGATCTTCGAGAAGTTTCTGTCTCAGAGACACGAGGCTAGGCGATCAAGTTGGAAATCACCTTGGCAGGCTCGACACCGGTTAGTTTGGTGTCCAGGCCCTGGTGTTTCACCGCCAAACGCTCATGATCAAAGCCTAGCAAATGCAAGATCGTCGCGTGAAAGTCTCTGATGTGAAGCGGGTCTTTGACAATGTTGTAGCTAAAGTCATCCGTCTCGCCATAGATCGCCCCCCCTTTGGCACCACCACCGGCCATCCACATGGTGAAACAGCGAGGATGGTGATCGCGACCATAGTTGGTCGTCGTTAGGCCGCCTTGGCTGTAGATCGTGCGCCCAAACTCGCCGCCCCAAATGATCAGGGTGTCGTCAAACATACCGCGCTCTTTGAGGTCCGTGATCAGAGCGTGACACGGCTGATCAACGTCTTGGCATTGATCTGGCATGCGCCCACCGACGTTGCTGTGGTGGTCCCAGTTATTATGATAGACCTGGATGAACCGCACGCCGCGTTCAGCCAGGCGTCGAGCCATCAGCGTCGTGTTGGCGAAGGAACCGGGTTTGCGGGCTTCCTCTCCGTACAACTTGAAGATGTGCTCCGGCTCTTCATTGATATCCGTCAGCTCGGGCACGCTGGCTTGCATGCGGAATGCCATTTCATACTGCCGAATGCGTGTGAGAGTCTCGGGATCGCCGAGCTCCTCATGCGTAATCGCATTCATCGCGTTGATGCTATCCAAGGTGCGTTTGCGAATGCTAGATGGCACGCCAGGCGGGTTATTGATGTAAAGGATAGGATCACCCTTGCTACGGAAAGAGACGCCGGCGTGTTCGCCTGGCAAGAAGCCACTCGACCAGAGACGAGCGGAAATCGCCTGCTCCTGTTCACGATTGCTCGGCGTGGCCACAAGCACAACGAAGGTGGGCAGATTCTCATTCATCGAACCAAGGCCGTAACTCGCCCACGATCCGAGACAGGGGCGCCCGGTGATCTGATTGCCCGTTTGCATCGCTGTAATGGCAGGCTCGTGATTGATCGCCTCCGTGTGAAGACTACGCATCCAGCAGATATCATCAGCGCTCTTGGCGAGATGCGGCAAGAGTTCGTCATTCATCCACATGCCGCAGTTGCCCTTCTGCGCAAAGTCCCACTTCGAGGGTGCGATAGGAAAGCGCGCCTGACCACTCGTCATCGTCGTCAGTCTCTGACCCTGGCGGATGCTCTCGGGAAGGTCTTTGTCGTACCACTTTGCCATCTCAAGCTTGTAATCAAAGAGGTCCATTTGTGAGGGCCCTCCGACCATGTGCAAGTAGATAACGCGTTTGGCTTTGGCGGGGAAATGGGTCTCAATTGAGCCGTTGGCTAAGGCATTCTGTTGGAAGGTCTGTCCTAGCAAGGAAGCCAAGGCGGCCCCTCCGAGAAGATGACTGCCATTAGCGAGAAAGTGACGGCGCGTCTGCACCGCTTGTAGTTCGGAGAGAAGGTTCATGGCGTCTTACTTGTTGAGAGTTTCGTCTAGGTTGAGGACTTGGCTAGTGAGCATGGTCCACGCGGCCAAACGGCTAGGAGAAACGGACTCTGAAGTCGGAGCATCACCAACCTCGATCAGGGCCTTCGCGTCGTCAGGCTGGCTTTCGTAGAAGGCGAGTAAGTCCGTGAGACTGCTCTTGAGAATATCAGGTTCTTCGGAGCGCAGCGGTCGGAGCAAGACACGGTTGACCACGTAATCCAAGGCCTCCTTGTCACTTGTTGTCGTTGTCAGGGCGTTCTCTGCCAGGCGGCGGGCGGCCTCAACGAACTGCGGATCGTTCAAAGTAACCAAGGCCTGCAGCGGTGTGTTTGTGCGCTCGCGGCGCACGGTGCATACTTCGCGGCTTGGAGCATTGAACGCCTCCAGGTTCGGATGCGGAGCCATGCGTTTCCAGAAGTTGTAGAGCGTTCGGCGATACAAATTCTCGCCTTTGTCTTGGACGTAGTTCCGGGTGTCTCCGCCTGGCAAACCCACCACATCCCAGACGCCCTCGGGTTGGTAGGGACGCGTGCTTGGGCCTCCAATCTTAGGTGAAAGAGTACTGCTGGCGGCGAGTGCGTAGTCACGCACCATCTCCGCATCCATGCGGAAGCGGGGACCACGACTCAGCAGGCTATTGTGAGGATCTTTCGCGAGTTTCTCGGAAGAGGTGCGAGCGGACTGACGATAGGTCGCACTGCTGACGATCGTCTTGAACAGTGCTTTCGTATCCCAGCCACTCTCAACAAAGGTGACTGCTAGCCAATCGAGCAGTTCCGGGTGGCTGGGTGGCGCACCCATGATCCCGAAGTCTTCTGCCGTGACGACGAGGCCTTTCCCAAACAGCTCTTGCCAGAAGCGATTGACGGTGACTCTGGCCGTGAGTGGATTCTTTGGCGACACGAGCCATTGCGCCAAGCCCAATCGGTTGCGAGGCGCATCTTCAGGCATGGCCATGAGAGCTTCCGGAGTGTTGGCGGTCACCTCATCTCCGACGCTGTCGTACTGACCGCGCATAAGAATGTTCCCCATTGCGAGTCCGGCCTTCTCAGTTTGGACATGGGTAATAGGGCTACGGCTTGCGATGGTCTCGCGCTCGGATTCCAATGTTGTTAAGGCCTTGGAGTGCTCTTGGTACGCACGGTCTGCTGTCTTAAGATAATGTTCGAAAAGCTGTTCCTGCTGTTCTTTGGAGCGATCCTCAGTAGGGATTGCTAACAATTTCAAAACAGGTCCAAGATCGGCTAGACTGCCGAGTTCTGCACGTGAAAGAACGCGTGTGTAGAGGCGCAAATCTTGCACTTTTCCTTGAAAAGTCGCTCCCGTGCTCCGTCTTCCGACGAGAAGCGGTGTCTTCGTGCGGATCGATTGATTAGGCTGGAGAGTCTTGTTGTTGACTCGGAGTTTCTGCTCCTTGCCATCCACAATGAGCTTAATACCGTCGACTTTGCTACCGCCATCCCACGTCAGCGTGACATGCTTCCACGTGTTGGCTTCCAAGACCTCATTGCGCGTGGTGACTTTGATTACGGCATTGGGCCACTCGTGAATGAGATGGGCGGTGAGACGTTTACCTTGTTGATAAATGTCCCAGCCGCGATGCTTGTCGTTGACATCCATTCGCGCGAGCACACTCACTTTCTTCTTCACGTTTCGTGGATTGATCCAGACACTCGCGGTGAAGGCTTGATCGATCTCGAAATCACCCTCTTTGCCGAGATCGATCGTGTTGCCTTCTTTGATCACTGGGGCAGGATCAAGGGGACGGTGAAGCGCCAACCCTTCCTTGGGAAGGTTTTCTTCCAGCATACTGGTCGTCAATGTCCCTAACCAATTCGCATAATCTTCTTGAGCATGCTGGCGGCGCTCCTTCAAGAGCTTCTTCGCCTGTGTGATCTCACCCGGCAAGGCATCCCAACGCGGGGCGTCTTCAGAAGTGGGAACGGTGATGGCTGGGCCGCGCCCATCTTTCACATTGCCGTCAAGTCCGCCTTGGGTTGTGTTTCGGAAAAAGGCGGCCATCGCGTAGTAGTCCTTCGCCGTGATGGGATCGAATTTGTGATCATGGCACTGCGCGCAGTTTGTAGTAAGCCCCATGAAGACCCAGCCAACGGTCTGCACGCGATCGGCAGCGTAGTTGGCCAGATTCTCCTCGACGATGGTGCCCCCTTCGTTGGTGGTGATGTTGCAGCGTTGGAATCCAGTGGCGATGAGCTGCTCTCGGGTCGGATTGTCTAGCAGATCGCCTGCCAGCTGTTCGACGGTGAACTCGTCAAACGGCTGATTGCGATTGAAGGCCTCAACGACCCAATCACGATAGGGCCACATCTCACGGTAGTTGTCGAAGTGCAGTCCGTGGGTGTCTCCATACCGGGCGGCGTCTAACCAATAGCGAGCGCGATGCTCGCCGTAGCTCGTTGACTCAAGCATGGTGTCGATCAACGCTTGATAAGCCTCCTCTGTCGGATCACTAACGAAAGCCTCGACGGTATCTGGCGATGGAGGCAATCCGGTGAGATCTAGCGACAACCGCCTGGCGAGGGTCCTAGCATCGGCCTCTTCCGCAGGCTCAAGGCCTTCTGCTTCCAAGCGAGCCAGGACGAGCTGATCGATGGGATTGCGCACCCAATTGGGCCTCTTGACGCTGGGAGCGTTTGGTTTCTCGGGAACATTGAATGACCAATGCGGTTCCCAGTTCGCCCCCTCTTTCACCCATTGCTGGATCAGAGAGATCTCCTTGGGATCCAGCTGCCGATGATTCTCCGGCGGCGGCATGGCATCATCTTCATCGTCCGTCGTGAGACGATAGAGAATCTCGCTGGCAGCGAGGTCATTCTTATCAATTGGCGGCGGGTCGCCCTCGAACAACCCCTGCTCGGTATCGAGTCGTAGCCCGGCCTTACGCGATCCTGGGTCCGGGCCATGACAATGGAAGCACGCATCCGCCAAGATGGGCTTGATATCTCGATTGAACTGCACTTCAGCCTGTGAGCTGAGCAGTCCTACAAACGTTGTGGTGATGATGCGTGAAATGACCTTGTTCATGAGTGTCGCGTTCGACGTTATACACTAAGAACATTAGAAACACTACAATCCCCGGCAAGGTTTCAGGTGTCCCCTCATCAGAGGACAAGCGCATCTGGGATGGCCACGCAGACCATCCCAGATGCCTACGTATAAGGCGCCTAATTCACCGTCACGCGGTAGTAGCCGACGCTGGCTGCTAGTCGTCCCGCATCGGTGTCGGTGAAGCTCGTTTCAGCACCGGCACTTGCTTGTGTCCCGACATTGATCCAGTCGCCATTCATGGTGGTGCTGAATTCAATGGTGTACGTCTTATCCGCCACGCTCTGCCACGTGACGATAAAGCCGTCGGCCGCATTGCTCACGGTGGCGACTCGAAAGACCGAAGTTGAGTCGTTAGGATCAGTTCCAGCAATGACCTCGTGGGCATCAAGCACGCCGTCACCGTCACTATCGCTGTTACCACCAGGGCCACCTTCAATGATTGGCTCCGCAAGGGCGACGCCAGGGTTCTCGAATAGCGTGGTGATATTCGCTGCACTCAAGGCTGTGCTGTAGAGTTGCACATCGTCAATCAGCCCTTTGAAGCCAAAGGCATCACTTTGAGCGCCGACTTGGAAGACGCTTGGATCCGTATCGCTGAAGTTGCCATCGTCCTCAAGTCTTCCTGCTTCCACGCCGTCGACATAGATCACGGTCAAGTTAGGAACACTGACATTGTCAACAGAGAGCGCGATGTGTTGGGTCGTCCCAGGAGTC
>Ga0213868_10000142_pt1 | contig 62737 bp, 54 predicted proteins | sample PICome_9_FD_160087 | JGI IMG/M metagenome (GOLD analysis project Ga0213868, IMG submission 160087) | Coastal seawater microbial communities near Pivers Island, North Carolina, United States - PICO127 | ecosystem: Environmental > Aquatic > Marine > Coastal | place: USA: North Carolina... | reverse complement strand
CTCGTTTACTACTGACTCTTCGATATACTCGGCTAAATCTGGATCGTCCCATCCAAGTTCTGGATCTGCTAGTACTTTTTCAAGATCCTTTCTCTTACCCTGCATTGTGATAACTGGAGTACCACCGCCTGGACCGTCCATTACTTTATTGATAATCTTAACTTTATTCTTCTTTAAGAATTTTAAGAAGTCTTTATCATCAGGGTTAATTGCATCCATCTCTACTGTAGCCTCAAATACCTCAGCAGCTTTAGGAGTTTCATCTAGCTCAGCTAGAATTCTACGTCCCCATTTTGAAAGCTTTACACCATCTTCAGAAACATTAAAGTACTTTCTATTTCTAGAAGCCCATTGATTTGAACTAGTAGATAATTCAGAAAGAATCTTATTGAATTCTTCTCTTGTTACCACGCCATCTGCAATTGCCTGTAAGACTGCGTTTCTTACGCTAGCAGTTTTACCTACAGTTTGAGCAGGGTGGTTCTCTGTATATTTTCTTTTGATTTGCAATTTCTTGCCTTCCGATAAAAAGTCTTCGAAGTTTATCATAATTATGCTTTAATTTTTGCTAGTTTACCCTGTTTCTCTTCATACTGGAATGAGAACTTAGACTTTGCGAAAAGTGTTCCCATTGAGAATGAGACATAAACTCCGTCTGGTTTTTTCATAGCAGTCTTATATGCTTCTGCTGCAGCAGCCTCATCGTCAAAAATACCAATGTATTGTTTCTTGCTACCACCATTCTCTAGTCTAATTCTTTGACCATAGAAGTCTACTTCATTGTGAGCAAATACTAAATACTTTGTATTACCTTTTTCTGGTAGGTTGTCGCTATGCTCTCCAAATGAAGTTCTATCATTGTAGTAGTAAGAACCAAATTGAATAGACTCATTTACTGAATCTCTGAAGCCTTCGAATGTTTTTATGTTTTTCATATTAATATGCTATATTTGTTTATATATTCTTTAAAAAATCATCGAAGGTTAGGAATTCTGGTTGTGCAGATTCTGCAGCAACACCCATCGAGTCTTCTAATTTCATTTTAAGTTCTCCATACATACCATGTATATCCTTAGGAGTTAATTTCTTAAATAGTCTTTCGTCACCATCAAGCATTGCGTTTCTAACCTGAGTTGCTGAAATATTCTTGCCTGATCTTGGAATTTCAAATAAACCAAAATCGTCTCTTACACCTAGATCGTCTCTGTATTCTTGTTTATCTGCTTGATAACTATAGACTTTCATTCTATCAGTTCCAGTTCCCCATAATACTGGCTCGTATTGTGGTCTTAATTCATTAAACATTTTATCAATTGCTGCAGTAGGTAAAATCTTTACATCTTCAATTGGATAAGAAGATTTTAATTTTTGTAACATTGATAGTTGAGTCTCTTCGTCGTAAGGTCTCTTGAATGCATCTTCTGCTTTCTTAGTTTTAGACTTAATTAAAAAGATAACTACTGGATAACCGTTTTGTTTATAGATAGTTTCAATAACTTTAGCGTGTCCTAATGTAAATGGTTGAAATCTACCAACAAACATATTTACAGGCTTCTTACCTTGATCTTTATACTTAACAGTTAAGCCTTCCATGATTGGACTAACTTGAGCTGAAATTTTTTGGTTTAATAAATATTGTTTAAAATCCATTACGTCTGATTCATTTGCTTTTGCCATTATTAAACCCTCAATGGTTTCAACGATCTCGTTGATCTGCTCCATTAAATCTTTATTAATAAGGTCGGTTTCTTTAGTTCTCTTTTTTCTAAAAGAGCCTAATACAATCTTAAATAACTCAGATAATATCTTATCTTGTACTAAAGTAAGTGTCTTTTCGTTTTGAATAAACTTATTATTTAATTCAAACATAGGAGATTCAGAAAAGTCTGCAGAGTCAAATTTAGCACCAATATATTTTGTAGCATTTTTTTCTACATAATTATTAAAAATAGATGACATTAATTCTAAATATCTTCTATCTACCTTTCCTTCTTTTAATTCTATTGATGAGAAATCAAATTGTACTAAATGTTCTACAACATCTAAAATTGTAATTTGATACATGTCTGATGGTTTTCTTGGATCCATCGGTTTTTTATTAAACTTCTCTAATTTAAAAGATTGTAATTCTGTTCCGTCATGAAAATTAATAATAAACCCTGCAACATCTTTTGAAAGATCGTTCATTAAAGCAGATTGCTTCATATTCTCATTAAAAATACCGAATACTGTTCTTGTAAAGCTAGGCTTCTCAAAGTCTTCAAATGTCTGTTCAAATTCATTAACCGACATTGCAAGAATTTGTTTTAATCTATCCTTTTGACCTGAGTCAAGTTGACCTTCAAATAATATAGGTGGTTTTGAAACATTTAGTTTATCCGCCCACTTATTAAGTATTTTGGTATCTCTAATTACCTTTCTAACTTTATTAGGATTAGATGGTTGTAAAACTTGTATATGCGTTAAAATTAAATTTGATTCTGGTAAAACATCATACTCCACATCAATTGTTTTATTATCGCCAAGATATTCAAATCCAAACTTCCAGTCAAATGGCATATCTTCTATAACTTCTTTAGAAACAGACTTAAAGTGGCGAATTGCGTTCTCATAGTATCTGACAATTGTACGATCTACTATATCCATTGGTTGCTTAGAACCAGATTTATAGTATGCAAAATCAGTACCTTGTCTTCTTGCATGAAAAGATGAACCGTTGATTTTCTCAGTCACAATACATTTGTGGTTAAGTAGTTTATCAACGTCTGCTGTGTTAGCTCCTTCGAAATATGTTTTTAAATTGTCTAATGCCATAATAGTTTTTATCTACCGTATTTAATAATACCCATTAACTGGTTAATAGCGGCAAAAGTTCCAGTTAACTTGAATGTTTTACCATTGTATTTAAAGACTAGGCCTTCTGTTGGAATGATTGACTCAATACCGCCGATACCTTCTAGTCTCTTTAATTCTTTTTCTACTTTCTCAATTTGTTTTAGATCTCCGTTCTTTTTAACTTTGTCAGCTTCAGTTCTGATTTGCTTATGTAATCTTGCTTTCTCAGCCTCTGGGTTAGCAGCAACAAAATTAGAAACGTTCTTTAAAACATCTGCACCTAATTCTAAAAATAGGTTCTCGAAAGGTAGAATGTTTTCTTTATACTTCTTATTTCTTTGACCATCAAAATCTTTGACAGCTTTTGCTTGTTCTGGAGTAACTGCTTTCTTTAAGTCTCTCATATTTAGAGTCTTCTTGTCTAAGTATGCCCATCTTAATAGAAGTCCTTCTTTTAATACTGGGTCTAAATCCCCAAAGTTCTCTTCGATTTGGTTTCTCCACCAAGCCTCGTGATACATTTTAACCTCATCTTGATCTGATAGACTATAAGTATCTCTTAGTTTATTTATCGCCTTTTCGTAATAGCCGACTCTCTCATCAAAGTTAATATCTTTTCCTAACTTTAAAATTTGAGGGGGAATTATTGTAAAGGTCTTTTGCACATCAGCTTTTAACTCTCTAAGTGCTTTTACAATCTCACCTGCAATATTCTCTTCACCTATGATATTACCAGCACCATCAGTAACTTTCATACCGTGGAATTGAATAACATCTCTGTCATAATAGATTACATTAGGATTCTTAGAGTAAATTAGCTCCATGTTGATAAATGAGTTACCATCTTGGAATACAGATTGGTCCTTAAGCTTTGGGAGCGCATCTGCTAGATCTTTAGCAGCAAAGATAAATGTTTCTTCAACCAGCTTTGAAGCATGGCCAGTAAACATCTTAATGATACCATTTAGGTCGAGTGGATTAGCTAGTTGCCCTTTATTTCTAGCGAACATAGCTTTACCATCTTTTACAGTTGCAAATACATTCTGACCATCTGTCTTTTCAGTTGGTGCCTCTTCAAAATCAAGACCTCCTTGTAGTGCAGACTTTACAATTCTCTTGAAATCTGCAAACGTTAATGAGTGGTCATCGAATGGGTGCATCATGTGACCAGCGGCACCACCTTCAAATACGAAATTGTCCAAGTTATTGACCTGGACTTTCTCGTTTAAGAATTCTTTAAATGTATATAGTTTCTTCATAAGAAGTTTTAGATTGTTTTTATCCTAATGATGATTGTAATGCACCAACTGCTGCACCATAGTCACCGTCGTGTTTAGTTAATAAACCGTCTACTACTTCTTGAGCTTTTTCTTCATCGAATTCGTCACCGAACGCTTGTTGTAAAACTGAGAATGCATACTCTTTAAAATCTTCGTCTGATTTTACTTCAGCTTCGTTAGTAGCTTCTTCAGCAACTTCTTCAGTTTCTTCTACTTCTTCAGTTTCTTCTACTTCTTCAGTCTCTTCAACCTCTTCAGTTTCTTCTACTTCTTCAGTCTCTTCAACCTCTTCAGTTTCTTCTACTTCTTCACCTTCTTCAGTAGCTTCACCTTCTTCGTGGTGTGCTTCTTCAGTAGATTCTGTTTCTTCTTCAACTTCTTCTCCCTCTTTAATTACAGGATAAGTCTTACCGTTAAACTCAAACTTTTCAGCATCTTCTTCGATTGCTTTAGCTCTTGCGGCTAAAAAAGCGTTACCTTCATTCATCACAGACTCGTTAGCCCAGATTAATTCAAATGCATCTACAATTTTTTGAGCAGTATCACCATGTCCGAATCCATCTAAGAATAATGCCATACCTTCAACGATACCAATACCTGACCATCCAGCTGCATTAGCTAGACCAGAGTAATGTTCGTCTAATAGGTTAATGATTGATTTTTTACCAACTGGAACTGACATTCCACCTAAATTATCGATGTCTACCATAATAGTAACAATCTTACCACCTAGTGCTTTACTTACTGGATCTCTATATCTGTGGAAGTTAGCGTCTGTTAGGGCTTCAGCTAATAAGTATCTACAAACACCTAATAAAAGTGGTCCGTCCATTAATGCAGTATGGTTCGTAAAGAATGATTCTAACCATTTAGCAACTTTCTTAGCGTCTCTTGCATTACCTTTACTTGGTTTAAATGCTTCATTAATAATTAGTGACTCAAATGCTGGAATTAATTCTTTATCTCCATATACATCTGCCATATACCATTTGCCATCTCTTTCATCAAATAGGTAAACGAATTCTGCTCCTGCTCTATCGCTAGCATCAGAAATATAATCGTCGACTTTCTTAACATCACCTTTTAGTGTTGTTTTATCTCCGTAGAAATTAATCTTACTTGGATCTGCTTCCAAACCTGAGCCACCCCCTTTCTTAAGTAAAAACTTAACTGTTCCGGAGTTCATGTAACCCTTCTTAATTGTAGGTAACATGTGGTCTGGATAACCATCGTAGTGCATATACACTGACTCTATTTTTCCTCTTTTAGAAATAATACCAACTTGTGATCTGGTACCTTCTTCAATGATAGCTAAAGACTCAGATACTTCAGAAGCACCTAGCTTAGCAAAAAATTTGTTTCTATCTTCTTCGTTTAAATCTTTTACAGATGTAACGCCGAACTCAGATAATAATGTTTCGAATTGGTAAGCTGACTCTGTACGAGCTACTTTTTGTTCTTCTTCTAATTTCATTTTTGCTGCTTTAGCGGAAGCATTAGCGAAATCTTCAAAAGACTGTAGTTTTAATGAACCCATTTTTATTAAATTTATTTTTAATACTTTACTATTGTATTATATATCACCGTCAAAAGTCACATTTTTTACCTCAAACGGGAACTTCTGTTCCTTATAGATCTTTTGACGCGCTTTGGCATGTCGAATGAGATAGTTATCCCAGTCTGGTGATGATAAGTCATCTACGAAATCAATGATATTTACCTCTGATTTTGTGTGGTGTTTTCTTAACCCTCTACCGATTGATTGTCTAATTATGACTTCCGATTTAAACGATTCGGTAAAGAAGATATTATGTATTTTCTTAATCGAGATCCCTGTTGAGAACGTACCATAAGAGGCAACAATGACAACCTGCGCGCCTGCTTCCATCTTCTTCTTGTATTCTTCACGGATGTCCTTGTCGGTATTACCATCCACATAATAGATGGGTTTGTCACTATCTTGGCGCAGTTTCTCATAAATTCTTTTGCCGTGTTCGATTCGGTGGAAAAGAACAAGGCTATTCCCACGTACTCTGGAAATAATGTTGCAAATGAAAGCCAAGCGCCCTGTTGAATTGATGACATAATTACTTTCAAATCTGAAAACGTCTTTACTTTCATATCTGTTTTGGGACATCTCATAAAAAGCATTCTTTGTGCTTTGAGGTGCATAATCCATTTTTATTACTTTCACATTACAACCTGCAATGTGACCTTCATCTTGAAGGAATGCCGCATTGACCTCTGTAATTACAGGGCCTGTATGTGCCATTAGGGTTAATCTATCTAACGTCTTTGCTTTTGGAATTGTCCCCGAGAGTCCAAATCGATAGTTTGCAGCAGTACATTTTTGTAGAATTGTTTTAATAGAGGTAGACTTAGCCTTGTGAGTCTCATCGATAATTACAGCGTCAAACTGTTCAAAATATTCTTTGTCTTTCTTAACAAGAGATTGATACGTACCAATTACCATGTTTCTACCCGGTCTAATCTTTTGACCAGAATAGATCTGTTGTACCTTAATATTCGTTGCATTACGCCAGTTATAGTCCATAAAGTCCTCAGAGGCCTGTACAACTAACGAAACGTTTGGGACGATAAGTAATATCCTTCCAGCCTTGCCCTTCTCTAACATATACGCAATAGCCATATACGTTATCAAGGTTTTACCAGCTGATGTGGCTAACTCACTTAGACATCTTCTAAATTTTAGAATATTATATGCCGCTTCAATTTGATAATCTCTTGGGTTTAATTCATGGCCATCAAAGTAGTCTTCTGCCCATTTTGTAAACTCTTCTTGTTTTACCGAAGGGTCGAATAGTGTGGTTACACCATTCATCTTTAACTCGAACTTATATTGTTTACACAGATCCATCACCTCTTTCCAAAGTCCAGATGGAATCCACTTATCATCCTTAATATAGGAGATATAGCCATCCCATAGACCTTTCTTCACAAGAGGATGAAAGCGCCAGTTTTCAATTCTACGATTAAATGTGATATTGAGTTGTTCTATTTCTAGTTCACTCGCCTCATCAATACGCAGAAACTGCTTATTATCTGTTAAACTCAGTTCCATTTTATAGTCCGTTTAGAGACAATCTATTTCTTATTGCAAAGCCCATATTATCTAGGGTCTTCACTGAATCTCTAAAAAATTCTAATTGGTTTTCAAGATGAGATAATACCATGTTCTCATCTGCCATATCATTTTCTAGAAATTTCTCTTTAACTTTTTCACCTAATTTATAGTCGTAATTATAGTAACGAATATACGCTTCTCTATATCTAGTAGAGACCGAAATCTTTTGTTCTTTTATCTTTACGTTTAGGTATGCAATCTGATCTACACAGGTCTGTCTTGATGATAGTACATTGGCTATCACCTCTTCCATTCCATCTACTTTCTTAAGTCCTTTCGCTAAGGCTCTAATAGTATCAGACCATTGTTGTCTTTGAGCACTCAACTTTTGGTCTAGTGCCTGAATCTTTTCTTTACTCATATTAGTTATATTAGAACAACGACTTTTTGTTTGGATTTGACCTTACAAACTTAGCGGCCTTTTGGCCCTTCTTAAGTTTAGGTTCTTCCACAACAAAGTCTTTGCTCTCTACGTTAAACTCTTCAACATCAAAACCCACGATGAGTTTGTTGCCCTTAAATCTATCAGAGTCCTTAAAAAAGTCTTCTAAATTATCTTCCATTTCTTCTATACGTACCATAGATCTAATTCGCTTGATGTGAAATACTTTTCAATTTGTTTCCATGCATCTGATTTTTGCTGGTAACATACTTTCACCAAGTCGTTTAAGTCCTTGATATTATATGTATCTAGCTTAAAATCAGTAAGAAATTTAGACCACATAAACACTGGTCTACCCTTCTTTAGCTTCTCTGCCATTTTCTTTTTACCTGTAGTATCGTTATCAAACATATAACGTACCGTTGCCATCTCATCAAATTCTTCTGTCGATCGACCGGCAGTGGCCAATGCTAATGAGTTGTGCATAAACTTTGCGTCAAGTGGTCCTTCAAATAGAGTTACTGGCTGTTGGAAATTAACCTGCATAATTCCAAATAATGTTGAAGCCTTTGCAAGTTTATTTAATTCCTCTTGTGGTAACTCAAGTGGTTTCTTCCACTCTTCATAGAGTTTAGGTAGGTCATAAGTCAAATATCTTGACCCATAGCCTTTCATTCGTCTGGATTGTGCGCCGATAATTTTACCTTCTATTCCCTTGTTTAAAATCCAAAGGCGATTACCTTTAGGGGAAAATAAGAACTCATCAGCTTTATTGTGTAATAGCCTATCTTTAAGCTGGAACCATATCCAGTCTCCTGGTTCAATTTCTTTAGCGCCAAATATCTGTTTAAACTCTGCTACAGTTAGTGCCTTCTCTTGGACGCTAGCAAGTGAGGCGTTTTGTAATACTTGTTCTTGGCTGACCTGAGTCTTATTGGCTTTAATATAGTCAATAATAGTAAATGAGTCACCTGAGTTAGGCATTCTCACTTGATGGTCTTTCAAGAACGAATGTAAATTTGTGTGGTGTGAACAGTTGTAGCAGTGATACTGTAAAGTGTCCCAATACATGTTACCTCTTTTCTTGGTATCATCTTCATGGGAGTCACCACAATAAGGACATGCCAGGGTTATACGCCCCGGCATGTCTTTAAGTAGTTGCTTGTTAGGAGTAGAATGTTGTTCTACGCAAACTTGTTTAAGTGCTTTCTTTATTCTACTCTTAAGCTCCTCTGTTATTTGTATATTAGAGGTTGAGGTCATTCAAGAAAGAATCTAAATCATCATCCGTATTGGCTTTCGCAGTGTCTTCAGTTTTAGTTGCAGTTGCAGTTGCTGCTGCTACTGGAGTTGCATCTCTCTGCGGTTCTGCTTTTGGAGCAGCCTTAGTCGCTGGAGTTGCGGTTACCTCTGCAATAGAATCACCTGGATTTAGATACATTCTTAGAACGTTATTTACGAATGCTCTTGTGTCTTCGTCCCACGCCTTATAGTCATAAGTTGCAAGTGAAGGAGCTGCTTCTAGTTCTGTTTTAATAACAGTCATAGTCTCTTGAGATCTTTCTGCTGGAGAGTCTCCCATCATAATAGCTGATGTGTTAGCCGAGAATTTAGACTTATCATAGTTGTTATATTCACCTTGTCTTGTGATTACCAATTCAAAGTTCTTACCTTCGAAAAGGTCGAATACTTGTGTTGGCTCACCAAAATCAGGCTTCAACTCAGAGTCAATTTTCTCTTTAATCTTGTAACCAAACTTAAATACTTTGTAAGTACCTTCTAGTTCTGGGTTTTGTGGATCTTTTACAATCTTGATTAGAGAATAATACTGTTGGCGTCTCTTTAGTTTCTCAGAAGACTTACGGTCTACTGCAGAATCAGACTTTCTCAATTTCCAGAATACATCTGCAATTGGACAGTGTTCGCCGACTGTTTGTGGAGAGTCCACTAGTTTTCCGTCTCCATTAGAGTTAGTTAACCAGTGTACGTACTTTTGAATCAGAGATTTTCTTGGGTTCTCTGGATTAGGTACAAAGCGGATTAGTGCTTTATAGGTGCCGTCTTTACCGTCATCGGCTGTAGGTTTGTAAACTTCGTTTACGCTTGTTCTTTCAGGCTGGTGTGTTTCCACATCTTCCACGCCTAAATTAAAAATGTCAAATGAATCACTCATAACTTTTAAAATTGTTTAATTGTTTAATACTTGAAATTACTTTAATGTCCTTTCGTTACCTTATAGTTGTATAATATACAATAGTTTCAGTCTAATGTCAAATAAGCTGGGAAGTTCCCAGACCTTGGGTCTGTAGGAAGTTCCTTCCATCTGCCGTCCTGTTGCTTAATCAGCCCTGATTTGTGGAGTAACTCCTCACGCTCGTTAGTCGTGATCTGGTTCGCTGCCACCATTTTATTTAGGATTTCGCTGAGACGAAAGTAATCCGCTGTTATCAACATATCACTGTGTACTTTGTTTATTATACATATTATATATCTAAATTTAGATTTGTTTCTTCATAATATGTTAATAACTTTTTTGCAAAATAATTGCAAAAACATTTTTTTATGTCAGTTATTTTTCGTATATTAGTACTGTAATTAAAAACTAATAAATATGAGTAATCCGCACTACGAACATCAATTAAAATTAGACGCTATGAAGAAACACACTAAATTATCGTCTAGAAACAAAACCCTTCTTTTAATGGGGGCTAAGACCACTGGAAGCTTTCTAGAGGGTTATTATTATATAGAGGAAAGTTTATACATCGATGAGGCTAACTCGCTTCATTCGTTCTGTACGTGGATTGATGACCACATCGGTGGCGCAGGTCCAGTTAATATTGATATGCTTTGGTTAGGTTTTAAATACCCGGAAGTAGATAGATATTCTGAAGCTTGTGTAGAAATCAAGAAACAAATGGATGAAATTAAATCATACTGCTAATATGGAAAGTAAAACCTTTAAATGTTGTATTTGCGACGAGCTCATTCTAAATGAGTATGGTAATAACCCATGGCCTGTAAAAGATACAGGTAAATGTTGTAATATATGTAACGAAACCGAAGTTATCCCTGCTAGAATTGATTACTATTTAGCAGGCTAATCCAAACAAAAAAGAGGAGGTGCCTATGTCATGGGCCCACAGACCTTGGGAGATGCAATCCCAACAACGAGACAGAATGGAATGGGAAAGACGTGAATGGAAGCGTCGTGAGCTCGAAGAAGAGCTTAGAAGAGAAGATCAAAAGGAGGCTTTGAGAAGAAAGTTGAAAAAAGATTGAATAGATTTGAAACCTTTTCTCCAGAGTCGCATATAAGGCATGTCTTTAAGGCCAAAGAAAGATAAGTACCATTCCAGGGCTGGAAGCAGAGACTAGGCTGAAGGCAGAGATTTGGTACAGTTCTGGGCTTTCGCGGCTTGAAGCAGACTTGGTTAGTCTGGCAAATTTTCCCCAAGTTGCTGAAGCAAATAATGATTAAGGAACCAGGCATCGACTAGATCGTCAAATGGCTTTGGCACTTTCTTAACCTCTCCAATCTCATCTACACAATACTTAAATAGAGGACTGTTAGCTAACTCAGAAGACTGACAAACATTATCTAGGAATGACATCCAAAGAGCTAACTTATTCATATTCCCTTTACCTGCATGTTTCTTAATTGTAGTAGGTGCAACGGTCAGTAAATTTTTGACCTCGAGTTGGCTTATCATTTGTTCTTTTAGAATTGCAGCTCCTGCTGCCATGTCAATCATATTATTAGTTCCCATTTTAGAACCATACGATGTACCTTCGAATGCAATATGATAATCTTGTTTCGTCTGCGTGATATTGACAATCAGGTTAATGATGTCATCTGCAGTCTTAATATATCTTTTGATTTTTGCGAACTCGTTCTTTGAGTAATCACCAACCACTAATTTCCAATCGGGTTGATGAACTAGGGTCACATCTGAGAATGTGCCTATTTCTTCTTGTCGTTTCTGTTCGGCTTTTGTTCCTGAGCCAGCTTTAATATATGAGATAAAGTGATATTCATTCGTATCAGATTGCCAGACACAAATACCAGGGGAATTAAGCGAGAAGTCAACTGTAACTAAATTCAATTTAGAATCTTTTACCAAACGCAGCACCAAGAGCGGCACCGACTAATCTGGAGGTTAATAAATCGTAGAATATACCTTTTTGAATACCAAGTACTTTGGCTAACATCTTACCGACAGATTTACCTAAAGCAAAACCGGTTAAACCACCGATAATAGAACCTAATAGACCTTCGTTGATTATATCTTCTTCTAGTCTATCTAGATCAAATTCACCAGTCTCTTCATTTAAGTATTGTTTTACAAATTCTTCTAGAGCTTGATCAACTTTTGCCTCTAATTCAGGAGTCCACTCAGACTGCAGACCCTCTTGTAAGAGTTGCATGTCAACCTCTGTGATCTGTTGTTCAACTAAGTAATCATTAAATGTTTTCATAATGTATATATCTTTTAATCTATTTCTAATCTTAGGTCTAGTTTATTGTAGAAGAAACTACATTCAAATGTATTAAAATCTGCAACATTCTCTGCCATATTTAGATTTAACTCGTTAATTGAGTTCATAATTATTTTATTGAATTCCATGTATGCAACTGAAGCACCTTCACCGTCTAAAATCCTTAGAGTCATAGGTTCAATATAAGGCTCTTTAGTTTGTCTAGCATAATAGTATAAAAGCGTATCCATCATAATCCAATAATTAATGAATCCATCCAGTAACTGAAAAGTCACTGTAAATTCTCTTGTTATTGTATTTTGAATTGGTACCGCACCTCTATGATACCTTGTTGTACCATCATTATCTGCCTGAGTAACTGGGTCAAATGTAATACCAGGTATATTAAGACCTTGGATAGAATAATTAACAAAATCAATTGGTTCTGCTAAAAGACCTCCAGGTACTTTATTCAAGTATGCTTTATACTTCTCAGCCACTTCATCTGGAATAAAGTTTCTTGGGAATCTAAAATCGTATGCGTTATTTCTACTATTTAATACCATTAGCTAAGTGTGAATTTACCTTTTGTTACCATGGTTTCATCTGTGCCATTATCTATACTAATATAGAATGTCTTAGATTGCATACCTCTAATTGTGTTTGCGTTCTGTTCGTTTATCTTAAATAAGACTTCGCCTTTACCCATGTCAATATCTTTATTGTATACATGGTTAAACTTCAATTTAGTATTACCATCGTTAAAGGTTAATATCACTAGCTCTGCATTTTCAAAAGAGATATACTCGAAGTCATCACCTCTCTTTTTAGCAATTACAAATTTTACATAAGTAGCAAATGGGGGAATTGAAATACTTAAGTCTCCCTCGTTTACAAATTCAGAAGTTTCTAACTCTTCAACTTCAGCTCTCATTTCTCCGGCGCCTGCGCCTGAGCCTGAGCCAATGCCTGTTAAATCTACTCTAGCACTTGAAGCAATTACATTGTACCTCTCTAAAAATACAGGTACATATTTTACAGGTCTAGGTAGATTGTCTGTGATAAAACCTTCTACTGTTTTATTAGAAGTTAAACTTGGTAATACATTATAGACTTCGGTCATTATATTCGGGCTATCAATCTTTAGCTTAGCTAATCTCTTTCCGTACCTAGCAGCTTGTGCAGTAGTTAAACTTGCTCTTTTAGTAATTTGAGTATTATCAGTTTGATTGTAAATTCTCATTGTTACATCAATTGAGAAGTTTACAGCATTATGTGCATTTTGAATCACAGGTCTAAAGACAATAGGTGTACTAAAATCTTCATATTGTGTAAATGTATTGCTTGAAGTTTTTATTTGCGAAGTACCCACTTGTTCAAATACGTCAACATCGAATATTACAACAATATCGTCTGACGAAGATTGTATTCTACTTAAAATATGCCCCTCAAACCCTGCTAAAGAGTTATCTTTCTCACCATAAATTTTAAAATAATCTCCATCTTCAGCATCTTCAACTACAACTGTAAAGTCAACAAACTCGTCTTCTCTAGAAACTGTAAATGCATTCTCCTCTCCAGTATAAACAAAGTCATACCCATTAATAGTTTCTAATCTATCTAAGAGTTTAAAAGATATATTATAGTTAGAGTTAGTATTTAAGTCACTTCCGTTAAGTGTACCATCTCCATAAAATCTATCTAAGAATTCTTGGTTTTGTCCAACTAAAGCTGGAAGTTTAATGTTAATATACTTTGACCAAAGAGTCTCACCTAAAATAAAAGGTCTAGGATTAGAGAACTCATAGTTACTTTGGTTTAAGTAAACTAACTGAGTTAAAAAGTTTTTAACTTGTGTCTGTCTATCAACGCTAACCTCAAATAGGAAACCTTCATATCCTCTAGCATCAAATGAAAAGCCAGACCTTAAGTGAAGCCTTACAGTATCATATAAGATAAAGTTAATATTCTGAGTTGCGTCTTGTTGATAGTTCAACATGTCGTTTTCTCTAGAACCAGTCCACTCTACTGAGTTATTAATGAAATTAAGCTGCTCATAATTACCAGTTGAATCATAGCCTATAAGAGCGTATTTAGTTTTATTATCCCCAGGTACATTAACTGCATGGTATCTACCAATAGTTTGGTTAATATCATTTCCAGTTGCTTCATCTGGCGATGCAAATAGAGGGTTAGCTCTAGTATCAACCACAATTTTACCACCCTTTAATCCAGGGTAAGAGTATTCCGCCGTGCCGTTTACATTAGGAGTAAATTCACCGATCTGAGTTATTGCTGAATAAGAGTAAATACCTAAACTACCGCTAATTGAAAAATCAGCTGGATTAGCTAAAGCACTTAAATCAAATTTATATGTTTTACCGTTTTGTAATAGTAAAGTTCTAGCGGCAAAGTTTTCTACTGCTAAATAACCGGATATAGAGGTTACATCAAAGTTCACTACATCAGCACCTAACTCATTAATTAAATGTCTAGTACTAAATGGATCTCCTTGAACCGTGTCTAAGAATTTAACCTCACTACCATTATCATCTACTTCAATACGAAACTTTTCAGGATCGTTTTGGTCGTGGTAGATAAACTCAAGTAGAATGTCTTGGTCTATTCTAAAATATCTGGATGATTGCGCCATGTTTTAAAATTGTAAAAATTTCGGTGACCAGTAAAGTCCAACACCAATCGATGGTCCTGTACTAATTACTTGATCGTTATTCAGGTTAATACCATATCCAACACCAAAGCCAACTAGCCACCTAGATTTCTTTTGGTCTCTTCTATTTAATCTGCTATTAACCAGATTTATATTTTCAATATCTTTAATCTCTAATCCAGGATAACTAGTCGATAGCTTTAACCTATCAGCTCCGTCTACATTTTCAATTGCTGCCATCAGGCTTAGAGTTTGTTTTAATTCAAACTTAGTTTCCAATACTTTAAATTGTTCAAATTCATATTTAAAAGTAGAGAATCCTGTTAGTTCTCTAGAGTTACCATCACCAAAATCTTCTGATGACGCAAACGTAACCTTAGTAGTTGTTGTGTCTATAGTCTCAGTTGTTGTAGTTACACTTAGACTATCTTTAATTTCTAAGTTAGCTGAGATTAATGAGTTAACCTCTTTTAAATCATTATTAAGTGCTAACGCTTTTTTATACTTCTTCGTTAACTTAGCTTGGCTAGATTCCATATTTGATAAATCAAATTCATAAGATCTAATCTGAGCAAGTTGATCGCCATTATCATTTCTTAGTATCGTAACAGAGTCTTGAGCTGCTTTAAAATTATTAAGTTGTCTACCCGCATCTTCTTGTGCTAATTTGACGTCTTGTTTTAAATTCTCAATACTATTACACTGTCTAAGAAATAACATAACGACAAGAGCTCCAGCAATAAATGTTACTAGAGTCTTATTCGAGAGTATGTTTTTTATTTTGTCTTTCATAATTTTAATTTTAACATGCAGAACCTTGTGTTACTGTTACACTAGCACCACCTATCGCCTGAAGCGATGAATAGATCTGAGCTGGCGGCGCAGATGTACATATTTGTGTGGTCGAGTATGAACCAATTTGTACACTTAAATCACCGTAACCATCACAGTTAGGTACACCCTGAAGTGTTCCGCTCACGTACGTGGTACTTTGGTTCATTAATGTATAATTCGTACAACCAGAGCCTGAACCTGAGCCTGAACTTGCAGTTGTTGTAGCTACTGTAGCTGAACTGCTCCATCTAGCGTATAATTGCAAGTGGTCGTAAATACCATCTGTACCGGTAAACGCACTCGTTGGAGGTACTGCACCTGGGGCGTATGACGTACCAGTGCCCATGTAACTAGTATTCCACGTATCAAATGTATAACCTGATCTAGTGAATGAGTTAGCAGCTACTGTTAGACCAGCTCCACCAGTACCAGCTCCTGTACCGGATCCAGTTCCGCCATTAGGGTCGTAACTAATCTTGTATGCAGGTGCACCAACTGCAGTAGCCTGTGCAATCACTTGTTGTCCTGCGTTACTATATCCACTAGGTACTTGAAGAACTAAAGAATAAGTATTTGAACCTTCTGCCATAGTTGATGGGTTAAACGTTACTACGCTAGGACCATTCTGTGCCCAAGTATATTGGGTTGTGCTACCTTCTAAACCATCACTAACACTTAAGTTAGCCATAGAAGCCGTATATAATGGTAGAGTAGTAGCTGCAGTTGCTTGAGTTGTAGCTGCAGTTGCTTGAGTTGTAGCTGCAGTTGCTTGAGTTGTAGCTGCAGTCGCATTTACACCCACTTGAATTATAGAAATACTATCAGTTATACTCGAATTACTTGGGTGTGTAATTGCAATTACACCAGATCTTTGGCTTGTGCTTGTATTTTCTGCAACTGTAAATTCAGCTCTATTATTATTTGCACCTCCAGAATAAGTATTAAATGTTATCCATGATGGAGCTGTAACTAAACCAGAATTTAAAAGTTGTCCAGCAACTCCGTCAATTAGGTAAAGGAAGCTTTGACTACTTGCACTAGCACTTACACCTGAACTTGGAGTCCATGTTACTGAATCAAATTCAATTGTTTGTGCAGCTACCGTAGTAGTTGCTGAAGTTGCTTGAGTTGTAGTTGCACTACTGCCAGTCCAAGGATCTCCGTTAACATCTACTTCAACGTCTTCTCCGTTTGTAATTTCAATTGAGTTACCGTAAACAGAACCATCGTAATTTACTTCGATGTTATCAGTTGGGTTTAGAGTAATTGTACCACTATATCCGCCACCTCCACATGGAGACATACAGAATGGAGTCCAACTTACTGTACCTGCATTATCTACTGCACCCCAGTATTGGCCTTGGTAATATCTAACCATACCAGCTTCTGGGCTAGCAATTGCACTTTCCGGTAATTTGAATGTAGAGTTTGCACCAAGAAAATATACGTTAGTGCCTGTACCATTACCTATTGAAAACTTATCAGTTCCTAAACTAAATTCAACAGTTTCAGCTGGGTTATTAAGGTTTGAACCAAATGTTTCAGCCAGTTTATATTTAACAAATGTATTTCCATCACCATCAACTTCTTCCGAAGATTCAAGAGTAATAGAAACATTATTTACAGTTCCGTTAATAGGTCCATGCCAAAATGTAAGATATTCATCTGAAGTAGAGGCATGTTTACCAATAACTAAAGTTGATCTTAAACCAGTTAAGCCGTCATTATTATTTACATTGTCATAAGTCTGATCTCCTAAGAAAATTACAGGATGATAAGTATCGCTCTCTAATTTTGGCTTAAGTATTACGTAATCTGGATTTGCTGCGTTACTAGGGTTAACAGGAATTGTTTCCCATCTAGAAGTTGTAGTTCCAGTCTCACCTTTTAAACCTTGAGCACCTTTTTGTCCTTTAGCACCAGTTTGTCCTACTGAGCCCTGAGAGCCTTTTGTACCTTTTTGTCCTATTGGCCCACCTCCATTCGCAAGAATCTGGTCAAAGTTATAGTTAACCTTTTCCCACTTGATCTGGCTTGAGTCGCTAGGGTGTAGTATTTCTTGAATGTTTATGGCCATGTCCTTATGACGTTATTTTTACCATAGGTCTAATCCTATAGGAGTAACCTAATCTTTTATTATATATCAACCTAAAATTAAGGGGCTTTTGTTCGTGAGCTTTAAAACTAAAGTTTTGATCCGCAATAAAGCCACCGTCATCTAACGCATCTAGTGTAGATGCATTTTCCAACGTTGATGCTACACCCTTTACTCTCTTTGTAAATAGTTTAATTTTGCTAACACCAAACGCATTTACTAGGTTATCACTAATGTATAATCTAGCATCATCCTGTAATGTTGTTTTATCTTCAGCAGAATCTATCGGCAATACATACTCAGTAATTGCTGCTAAAACTCCTTCTTGACTTAACCTTCTATTTATTGTAAAGTCAATATAAAAATCTATTACAACCCTCTCTTTATCTTCAAACATCACAATATCAGTTGTATTAGTATTATTCCTTAGAATATCATCTAATTCTTCTTCTGTTTGTACCACCTCAGGGATAAACTGTAGTAACTCATAGTTGTCTGCAGTTTTCATAATGGTAGACGCAAGATAAGACTTCTCTTCTTTTGTCTCAAATGTACCAGGCACTGATTCCGATAATCCGCCTGATAGGGATCTGGTATAATAGTTTTTATCCCATGAAGATCTAAATACATGTACATCTTTTTTATCAATTGCAATTTCACCAATTAAAGGATAAAGTGGCAACTTATCTGTAGAAGTAGATAGTTTAGTAATACCAGCGGTATTAAATTCATTTACTTTTCTATAGAAATGATTTTTTATTTTACCCCAATTCTCATCATGATTACCACCATCATAGATAAACCCTAAATTAAAAGCAACTCCACATCTATTATATTTTCTATAATAATCTCTAGCTAATTCAATTTCAGAAGTATCTGATAAAGAGTGCTTATACATTCTCTCTTCTAGACTAATTTCATTTACGTTTGATGTATTCTGTAAAGTATTAGTCTTCATGTGAGAGTAAATATCTGTGAAAGTTACAACAGGTGTTGTATCAATCGTATAGCCACCATTATGTCTAATTAAGAATGGATAGTAAGTAAAACTATTAGTTAAATTATAGCCAATATTGCTTGTCGACAACTTAAAGGACTCAGGTTTATCTTCATCTTCCGTAGTTATGATAAACGACTCCTTAATAATCTCTACACCATCTTCAATTAGAATAATAAATTTATTCTGTTCAATAGTACCGTTAGTTTCAACCGTAGTGTATTTTACATTACCAGGATCTCTAAGTAACATCTCGGCTACGTTTTGTATACCTAACGCATTTAAAATATTTTCGTATGCATTTATACCTCCACCAATATATGTATATTCACCGTTCCATTGTAAGTAATTAGGTAGGTTAGATAAATCTATTGTAGGAGTTAACTCTATTCCATTTGAATCAAAACCATCCCCAAAATCACCGTTCGTAATATTCTTAACAGGCTGTGTTAATTTAATACTATCTTGTCCTAACACATCGTCAATATTTAATCTTAGAACTACATCACCAAATGCAGTGTTTAATTTAACTATAATAGCTCCGAATTCATCGTTATCATTCTTGTTAATTTGTTCTAAGAATTGAGGTACGCTATCATCAGCATGTGTTAAAGCTTTTAAAACTAAATAGTCATCTACTTGGTCGTTAGTTTGGTTTAAAGAGTTAAAATCTAATTGTCCATCTAATTTTATATCTGAGTATTTAAAGGTACTATTCTCATTATCCCAAACAAGAGAGTGTTTTAATTCGTATAATAGCTTTTTAGTAAGAGTTTGATCTGCCCATAAATCATCTAAGCTTAATGAGATAAAGAATACAACAAACTTAAATTTCTTATTTTGAATTACTTCATATTCAATACCATTAGACTCTTGTGCAGTTTTTACATTTAACAAGATACTAAATCTATAACCATTAAAATCAGAAGACTTAATAAAATCTACAGGAGTTTCTGAAGTAAATTCTTTTCTATTTTTAAAGCTAACTTTTAATCCTTTAAAGATAGTCTCAGCAAAAGACAAGTCATTACCACCATCTACTTTAGTATATTTCTTTTGTCTATTAGTTTTTACAAAAGTTTTATAGTTGTTTTCACCCTTAGTCTCAAATCCATCTGTAATAAAGAATCTATCGAAATAATCAAAATTAACATCTTTAAAAATAGAAGGAGTCATTTCAAAACCTTCCATAAAGTTTATGTAACTAAACGAATCATTTAATCTATACTCGGGGCTCTCATTAGTTCCTTGATTTTCAATTAAATGTTTTGGTAAATTATTTACATAGAACCATTCATGAGTCATGCCTAATCTGTTTCTATTCTCAAATGATAAATCTGCTGAGAAGTTAGATCTTCCAAATGCTTCGTTAGCATTTAGATAATAAGGCTCTTCACGTACAGTCACTGTATCTTTTAGAACCCATTTGTTAATTGTAGGTACTACTCTAGATTCGACTGCAAACTCTTTTAAGTAGTTCTCCTGCAGTCTATCATATTCACTTTGAATTATATTTTCATTAAAATCATCAGCCTGTTCTTCAACTAATACATCATTTAATCCTGTAAAATACCTAGAAGGTTGGATTGTGTAATCATTGTTTTCTAATTCACCAAATGGATATAAATCATTTTGTGCATTTTGCTCTGGCTCGTAATTAATTTCTTGTGCAGTTTCGTACTGTAATTCTTTTAAATCAGAGTTAGAAGTATTATAGAAATCAAAATTCATATCATGAATATCGTATGCTGAGAATAAACCTAGTCTAACTAGATTATCAGCAAATACATTAATTTCACCGTTATCAATAGAGTTATCTCTTTCTAAAATAACTTTCTTGTATTGTAGTGGTAATCTTTCAATATCATCAACTATATCAATAACCTTATTGTAAACTCCCGAAGATTTAGTCTCTATATAATCATTAATGTTAATATCTTCAATAGAATCTAAAGTAACTAACATAGATTTATTAGCAGCATTACCACCAGTAAAGAAAAATACATTACTATTAGAAAGTACATCTGTTGAATTTTCAGATATATCTAACCTTAGTAAATTATTAACATCTTCGTTCGCAGCATTAATAGAGATAAAGTTATTTGCGTTTTCATCAGGTATCGCAATACCAGCTTGCAGTAGTCTATATCCAATAACGTCTGTTTTAATATAGAAATGTTCAGCTTTATCGTATGTTAGTGCTGTAAATCCGTTATCAACAGAATTAATAGACTTAACGATAGCAGAAGTTACTTCAGCAAGAGTACCTTGATTTGAGAAACTAGTCGAGTTAAAATGACCTGGAGATAAACCATCAGTTCCAAAGAACATATTATTCTTTAAGTCGTAAGGTACTTGTAACTCTTCTATTCTAGCAATAGTAGTATTACCAGGTTGTGGAGATATTGTTGGTTCAAATGGAGAAAGAGACGCTCTCTTTTCATAGAACACAATGCTATTATCAGTTTCTTTTTCAAAGACTAGGTTATCACTAAGAACATTAAACGTATTATTTAGTGTTTGAACCAAATCAGCAATATCTGTTGTAGTTACAATAAATAAACTTTCAGGCTGTCCGTTTACAGAAATACCAAAAGAAAAATATTGACCAGCAACATATCTCTTAAATTGAAGTCTATATAACTGCTCTTTAGATGGGAATATTGCGAACCTATCATTAACTGCAGGATTTTCTACAACATCTACTTTAATAAAATCACTACCTGGAGCAGCATTTTTAACTATCTCGACTGATCTTCCAGTAGGAGCTAATTTAATTTCATCCTTAATCTTATTGCCACTATCCTTTACTCTAACTTCTAGATTAGAAGCGTTATAGAACTGAGTAGGATCGATTTTATAGAAGTTATCAGATATATGTGCATAACCTAAAACAGGAACCTCTTTCAATAAATTGTGAGCTGGAATAGCTGAACTAGAGTTATTATTAATATCAGAGTTTAGACTTTTAAACTTAATCACACTTTGATTAATAGACTCTAATGTCCCGTAACCAGAATCTATATCATCTACATATAAACCAAAGTATCTATTAACCTCATAGTCACCTGCATTGTTATCGTTAAATAAGAACTCCATGTTAATTAAATTAGCACATGCTAACTTATTTCTTTCAAAGCCGCTTGTAATTAAATCATTCTCAGAAATAACAGGCTGATCTTTCTTAACAAAATCTTCATATAGGTATTCACCTTTACTAGTAAATCCACCACCAGATAAATCAATACCATTAAAAGTACTTCTCTCGTTTTTATCAAAGTTAATAGTCAATGGAGTCTTAGGGAAAGACTCAGACTGTACGTGGTTTCTAATATAATTACCGATGTCACTATCTCTAGTTAAATCAAAAGTCTCAATAATCTCACTATTATTTAAAATAGTAGACATATTGTTAAAGTTACTTACTGAATCAAAATCTAAAGCTGATGGGTCATCAACTCTAAAGATTAAAAACTTAGAAGGAATCTTTTTATCTAACCAGATAGGAGCCATTATTCTAAAGTCTTCATCATGTAGCTTAGAATAGTTATAGACTGTCCCGTAATGGTAATCTTCTTCTATTTGTTTATCAAAAGTTTCTTGTACTGAAAAATCAGAGAAACTCTTCTTTGTTAAATAAATTTGATCTGCAGGAGTTTTAGCCTGCTTAAAAAACTTATGTAAATCATAAGACCATTGACCATCTTTATTTAAACTAAATTTCTTATATTCAACAGATGCTAACTCTTTAGTAGCGTCAATCGACTCAATAAACATTTTGCCGGTTGAGTTAACTACTAATTTAGCGTTTGTTGATAGTTTTGGATTTGTCCTTAACAGAGGTTTAGATACATTATCTAATTCATAGTTTTTCTCTAAATCAAAATTAGGTATAGATCTATTAATAACCTCGCCGTCATCAAATATCTGTAAGGTATACGTACCTTGTGGCTCAAATCCTAAAATACATTGGTTACATGACGTATATCCATATTTAATTGCCGCGCCACTAGTTAATCCCAAGTCTACGCCTGATATTGTAACAGTTCTTACGTTTATGTTAGCATATTCAGACTTACTTTTAATAATACTAATTGCATCATCAGCATTAATAGCGTGAATCTTATGTGCAATTGTTAAACAACTAATTAGATTATCACTGTTAATAATTGTAGGGTGTGTTCCTGAATTTAGGTTAAGCCACATATCTTCTAAATAAGAGCTAGAACCTGGTTCGCTAGTATGTAGACCATCTACAATATACATTGGCCAATAAGGATCTCCCTCTTCAAATTTAGCATCACATGAGAAGAACGCGTAGAATATATTCTCTCTACTAGTAGCCTGTGTTGGTGCGCAAACCTGTACACCATCTTCAATTATACCTAAACACAGATCAGTATTTAAACTAGGTCTTTCATATCTTGGAGTACAATCAGCTAACCCAGTATTTGCGTTGGCTAACTCTAACTCAGCAGATGTTATATTATCACCTTTCCATCTAAAGTTTCCTGTATATCCACTTGAGTTGTCATTTTCCCAAACAGCAAATTGAGCAACTGGACTATCATTAAAATCACCTAAGAATATAGTACTTGGCCAGGTTTCGTCATAGTCTAAAGAACTAGCAGCAGCCTCTGACGTAAATGCTACTATTTGATTTTGTAGCAAGTATGTTAACTTCTCTAAGTTTGAAGCAGTATCTAAATCTGTCCCAGAGAATTCTGCATTTTGATCTGCTCTAAACCAAATAGTACTTTGAACAGATGTGCCTGCGCCAGTACATGCTGCATCAATAGAAACAGGATCGTTTTCATTAAACCAAACTTTAGTAGAATATGTTTGATAGACTATTGGATCTTCACATGTAGTTAAAGCACTCCAGTTTCCACCTGTTAGTCTATAATAATTACTACCTAAACTTACATCTGAATAATAACCAGCAGCAACTAGCAAACCGGCTGGTGCCGTAGCATCATTATATTGGTTTGCAAAGTATTCGTTAGAGAATAATTGGCCACCATTATCAACAACCTGTTGTAAAGTTGTATAAGTTTCGTCTAAGTTTTGCCAAACAACTGCAGTTTCAAAGTTATCACCACATACATCATCCTCATCATTTCCAAAATTCACTGTAATCGGCCATGCATTACCCGTTGTTACAGAACATGCAACTGTGGTTATGATCGAACCATCTGTTGTATTAATCTGTAAAGCCCTAGATCCGAAATTAGATTGCTCTACCGAAATCCATTTATTAGATTCCGAAGGAGCTAATAGTGGACTAGTTGGGTTATTAGCACCATCTATTTGTGTGTAAATTTTATCACCAGTTTGTAACTGGTTAATATTACCTGCAGTAGCAGCATCTAAATACGCGGTAATCCCTTGATTAAGGTTACATGCTGTATTAGAATCTGATGTAAACTGAGATCTTTGAATTGATATAAAACCAACACCCGTCACAGTTATTGAAAGTGTAAAGCTTCCAGTTGCCTGTGCTCCATAAATATCTTCTGCTGTAATAACCCAAGTTTCTGTTACTTGTTGATTAGCAGGCACATTCCATGTACCAGAGTTATATGTCCAATCACCAGTCGGTTCATCAAAATTAAAAACAGAAGGAGTAGGAGATGATGTTTTTGTTGCAGTAAAAGTAATTGCGTGACCGTCTGGGTCATTAATAAATGCACTTTTATTTACAGTGTCTTGTATTGAATTAAACTGAGAAACCGGTTTATTATCTCCATTTGACGTCCATATTGGCGCTGCATTATTACCACCTGTCATTGTAAATCTAAAATTCACATGACCTGATTCTTCACCATTACTATCTTCTACTAGAATCCAAAAATCATCAGTTATATCTGCTTGTGTAGGGTTTAAGCTAACCTGACTTGTATATGAAAGTGCAGGTGGAATACCTGTTTGTGTTATTACCGATAATGCATCGGTATAAGGTCCTGTTGAAGCGACACCAGTATAAGTACCTGCAGTTATCGCTACTTTATTACCTCCACTTGAATCTGTAAAGAAATAAGATAACTCATTATTTGAATCTGAATCATCATTAACATAACTAGACAGGTTAAAACTAGGGTAAGTCGAACCGACATTTGCTCCTGAAATGATAAATTCATTTGGGCCAGATATAGTTGGTGGCTGGTTTGTTGGCGCAGTTACAGTTAATATAGCAGTTCCATTATCAGATGCACCCTCATCATCAAAAACCTCGTATGTTACAATAGAACTTCCTGGTGATGTAGAGTCAGGTATAATCTTTATAGTTGGGTTACCATTATTGCCGTTACTTAAAACTGCAGGTAGTGATAATTGACCACCACCATCATTGTCATAAACAGTACAAGAGGCTGCCGATAGAATCCTTATTTGTAGAGAATCATCTCCAAAATTATCATCAAGATCAGAAACACCTCCAACACCAGTCCAACCAGTACCTGTACTAAAATCTAATAGCCTTTCAAATGGGGTTGTATCTGCAATTAAATTAGTTGTATAATCAACCGCTACTGGAATAGCATTACTACCCTCTTGTGTAATCTTCCTCCATGCAGTCTGTACATTAGTCGGATCATCTGGGTGTTGCAATCTAATCTCAATCTCTCTTGAAGTAGTACCTGGATTTGCCGGTACATTAATTGTAATGTTACCGCCAGCAGTAGTAGAATTAGTAAGTATAATAGTAGGTGGTCCTGCCCATGAACCAGTAATGACATTTAACTCAAAATCACCACCATCTAAGTTTTGGGTAGCACCTTGCATGTCATATTGTTCTAATGGAGCAGACGAAGAGTCTTGTCCACTAGAAGGAACAACAAAATCAGCAGCATTATTGGCATCCCAACTAATTGCTGCCTGTTGAGTAACCGTAACTCCAGTAATAATAGCAGGTACCGTAGTACCAGTATTAGTATATCCTGCAGGTACGGTGATATTTACAGTATAAGTATCTGTTCCAAATACATAAGTCGCTGGATTGATGTTAGAAATCGTTCCAGTACCTGTGATATTAGCAGTAACTGTTGCACCTTCAACACCATCATCTACTGTTATCGTTCCAGCGTCTGCTAGTACCCATGTTGGTAAAGTTGTAGTTGGTAAAGTTGTAGCTAATGTTGTAGTAGCAGTTGAAACCACACCTCCAGTCGCGTTTAACTGAATAACATCGCCAGTATCGGATTTCCACCAACCATTGACAACATTACCACTATCTGTTATTTGGCCATCAAATGGATTAGATAAACCGCCGACTGTACCATCTGAGTTAGTAGTAAAATAAGTGGGCGACTGTGCTGTATCATCAATGAATGTTATTTCATCATACAGGCCAGTATGCGCTAGCGCGCCTGCTGCGTCAACATAGCCGTTTGCCGATAAGTTTATTTGTAATACTGCCATTTACCTTTTTATCTTTTATAGAGAGAATCCTCTCTACTATATATCCAACCAACCAGTGGGGACATATACATTATCTAAGTAATCTCGCAGCTTTAATAGAATTTAAGTTCTTACCTTTTGGACCGTACTTAGCAAATACTTCTAAATCAAATGAGAACTGTTCGCCATACTTATCAAAAATATCTAAACCTATTTTCTTAGTATAAGTTAAGTTATTATACGCAAGTCTTCCGAAACCACCAATTCTACCAGTGTCAATAGATTCGTTATTGCCAAAGTAATCAGTCATTCTGTATTGAAATACTATATCTACTGAAACTGCGTTAGACTCATTATCTTTTTTTGCTCTAATTTCTTTTGCTGACCTTTTAGTTTCACCGTCAACTTTTAAACTATCTAAGTTAATTGGCGACATGAATAAGTAAGCACCACATGATCTACCGCCTAGTAGGTATTGGTCATTTGCATCAAAAGACATTTTAATAGGTCTTACGATAGGACCTTTACCTGCAGCAATTTGAGATGTATTTAACGTAGAATCAAATAAATCTGTACCTGCGTGGAATGCAGTTTGTTGTTTAGCTGTAATCTGTGTTGTATTTAAGTCATACCCGAATATACTAAATAGAGTACCACCTGTTGCTTGAATAGCAGTTTTACTCATTGAGAATATCATAGATTTTCTAAGATCAGATAAATTAACACTTCCTGCTGAAATTGCACTATCCCAAATATTCTCTAGTAATGGATGGTCTTTATGTACAAATAGACCGTTATTGTACTCACTTAATGTAACTGTACTAGTACTAGTTGTATTAACTTTATCAGCAGACCAAGATCCAGTATAATCACTAAATGAACCTGCCCAAATAAAATCAGTGTTGTTATTAGTAATACCCCATTGAACATCATTGTTTGTACTTAACTCGTACTCGTAATCATCAATTGTTGGTGTAATTGTAGTATTAAGAGGAGATACAATATAGTGTGGATTTTGATTTGCAATATCCATATATCTACTGTAAACAAACTGACCTCTTCTTTGCATTGACTGATAAGGTGCGTCCCATGTATTATCATAGGTACCTTCTCCAGCCCCTGCACCAGACCCTGTGTTATTAGGGATATTTTGATATTGAACTGGTACTAAATCGTAATTACCCTCTTCTTGATAGTAATTATCTCTAATAACCTTGTTATCAATAGCCTCAGTACTTTGATCATTTTCTTTAATACCAAACCCATTATCGTGTTCTGGAGTACCAGGATTAACCGACTTGTATGCTGGTTTAGTTCTATCACCGATTAACCTAGAAACTAATTCTAATTTAGTAGCTTTACTATTTTCTAATTGTAACTTAAATGTCTTAGTTACAATATGTCCTTTTCTAATCGTAAGATCAGCAACCTCATCTACGTAATAGCCTGCAAATAATTGAGTATTTGTATCTTTTACGATATTAGTAACCGTTCCGTCTTCTGATGTAATCTTAACAATAAGTTCTCCAACCTCAGCTTCAACAGTACCTTTAAGGCCTGCAATCTGTGCTTCTAACTCCGCTATTTTATCATAGACTGAAATTGGCTTTTGTTCTGGAGATAAGAATCCAGATGCAATATTTGTTGCAACGTGAGCATAATAGTTTTCATTTGCAGTAAATGCATCTTCAACGTGAGTGTAAACTCCTTGTGCAGTTAACTCTTCAACTATTTCTACTTTAGCTAATTCAGCAGTGTTAACTTCTACTACTGCAGCAACATCAGTCGTATCAACCTCTTCTTCAGGGAAAGAAACTGTAATTGGCTCTGACCAATCAGATAAGATTGGATTAGCAGGATAACCAGCTTCTGAAACCGATTTAATTCTAATTTCTACTAATTCACCTTGATTAATAGCAATATCTAATTGATTAAAGTTAATCTCTTGTCCATCCTCGATCTTAGTTTCTTGCCATGTAAATTTACTAGCAATATTACCATCGTTGTCAATAGATTTTGCTCTTTGTCTAACTTTAGATTTCTTTTCATTCCAGTTTGAGAAAATAGCCTGCTTTTCTCTACTCTCATCAGTAAATTTAAGCTGTGCTGCTTCTGCTGCTTTACCAGAAGTAGATAGGTATCTATATTGTATAATAAACTGTACAACATTTTGGTCTAAAGTATCTGCTACTTGTTTGGCTGCAGGTACTGCCCAAAAACCTCTAATTCTGTATTTAGGGGAAATCTTAGTTGCATTAGATGAAGCAGATAGAGATTGAATCTGTGTTACAATCGAGTTGTAAAGTTTAGATTCTGATACTCTTTCTTCAATTAATGCATTTAATTCGTTCTTGTCTTTATCTTTTTGAACTTGAGATGCGTATTTCTTAGTTGCAATTTCAGATCTCTTCTTAGAAATAGTATCATCTAATTTCTTTACAGCCTCAAGTACTTTTGATTTGTCTGCAGATAACTTTTTGATTTTATCTGCTGAATCATTATCTGTTAAGTGTTTATTAATCTGAACAACTTTAAAGTTATCAGCACTTAATACAGGAGAGTCTGGTGTTACACCTACTGTCGCAGGTGGAATATTATCCTCTTTGATAGACATAATAAGTTTACCAAAGTCAGCTACATTAGCTTTATAGTAATCAGATAATAAAGTAATACTACCATCTTCTTGTAGAATCTCTAAGTCGTTTGAATAGAATCCAATACCAGGCGACCACTTCTCAGCTAAAATCTTAGATTGAGGATCTAAAGCTTTTACAAAACATAAAACTCTTTCATCAAATCCTACTGGAATCTCTAAGTCTAAATTGTTATCTTCAACCTTGTATACCGATAAAGTACCTGCGCCGATCTTAATAGCCTCATAACCTTCAATCAACGTAAGCTCAACTTGACGCGTCGATGCGTCTAACTTTGTGATTCTATATCTTGTGTTTTTAGAACCACCAGTGACCATCAATTGATCTCCTACGCGTAATAATTCAGTCTCATCTAAATCTTTATCGCTATCCGAGTATGTTAGTCTATCTAAAGTATATAATTTAATAGCCTGTTTTACAGTTACACCATCTTCTAAAACTTCTCTTTGTGAGTTTGAGATCGATATAACATCAAATGTACCAGTAAACTGTGTAGTTCTATAAGGCATATCTCTTAACTCTTCATCAAGCGTATATGCTATATTGTTATTGACAATATCTCTAATCGTAGTTAGATAATCAATGTTATCTTGGTTTCTGTAGTTTTCGTTAAAGAAATCTACTGCTACCTGATTAGTACCATCAAATAAAATTCTTTTTACTAAAACCCTTTCTGTATCGTTTGGAATTTGACCACTTACATCTATTGTTGTAATCAACATAGGGTTTAAGAAATCTTCAGCAAAATAATTTGGCTTTGAGATAAACGCAGTAGGTCTAGCTAAAGATGTAATATCAGCTGCAGGAGTCTTTAACGAAGTGGTAATAATGTTTTGGAAAGTACCATCTGGTAATTTCACCTTAGTAGAACCTTTGCCTAAACCTGCTAGAGCTTTTAGATTATTATCTAATCTCTCTAGTTCTCTCTTCATATAACCAAACCCAGGTACAGATACTATTTTAGTACCCTCGTCAGTTAGAATTTCTAACGGGATGTCTTTTTGGTTAGTAGTCACTGCTTCATTAATACGCTCAAACGTCTTAAGCGAGTTAGTATTAATCTCTAACAGTTTCTTTAGAGAATTAGATATAGAGTTGTTCGTGTTCATATTATCTTAAAATATCTACTTCAAATACATAATTGATCGGATCGATACAAACGATTTCGAAGTAAGGTTTATTTGTAATTAACTGAGATGGAGAAATAGTTGCAATATTAATATTGAAACCTGTAGACTTACTAGTCCATAAGTTAATATCGTTGCCATCTACATCTATCGTATCAATAGCCACTTTAAAAATTTGACCTTTCTTCCAACCTATTGTTGAATCATCAATGTATATATTGAGGTTACTATTTAGCACCTCTTGGTTTAATAAGTTATTTAAACTTAATCTATTTGAATAAGCATTTAGTTTGGCCCAAACACCGTATTGGTTTGCTAATGAGTTATCAAATGGTGCAGTAGCGGTTAATGCGCCAGTTGTAATCTGTGATGCAATATCCCATTGATATACATCAGATACAGCGTAACCCTCTACATCATTATTAACTTTAATTTTACCGGGAATAGATTTATCAACCGTAGTACCTTTTCCAGAAAAGATTACATCTGTATTATATTGTAATTCTACTGGGATAGTACCATCTACTAGTTGATTAATTTTTGTATGAGCATTATTAATTAGTGATAATAGTGCATTCGAATCTTGTAGTTGTAGTGAAGAAGCAGTAAAGTCATCTTCTAGCTCTTGAATTCTAGCCTCAAGTGCCGAAGCCCTTGCAGTACCTAAAATTACATTCTCTAAAGAGTCTAATCTTTCTACAATTTTATTATACCTATTATTTGCTTGTAATAATAAATCCGTTGCATTCTCTAACGCAGTGGTTGTGTCCATAAATAGATCCATTGAGAAAGTAGTAAAGTCATTTACACTTGTCTCAACACCTACGTTATCTAGTGAAGAATTAAATTTAAGATTTAATTTTAATGAGTATGCGTTACCATTTAAACCGGTTACTTCATTTGGTTTAAACTTAATTTGCTCATGAATTTTTGTACCTGGTCCGTATGCATCTAAAATATCATCTAAAATTAGAATACCGTATAAGTTAGTCGATCTATTTGCTGGTACAGAAGAGCTATATAAATCATAATAAACTAAAACAGCGTTAAATTTAAACTGTTGTCCAGTTTTTGCATAGTCTAATAAAGACTCTACATCTGGATTATTTTGAATTGGCTCATAAGAAGCCGTATCGAAATCAATCTGTACTGAATTAGTAGCATTCGTTTGAATGTCATAATATGGACCTGAATTTAAAGTCCACTGATCTACTACTGGTAATAGATTGATATTAGGATCAGGGTGTGTTTGACCTTCTCTACCTTCAACATTAACCGCATTTACGTCGGTTGGATAGAGTTTAGTTGCAGATGTATTATACTCTGTTGGCTTAAACAGCACTAGAGGTGTATCACCTACCGATGTTGGCACGTTAATATAAACTTCATGGTAAGTATTGCCTTGGTACGCTACGTCGTTCTCTGCGTCAATGCTACCTAAATACTTGACTACTTTATCGTAGTTCGAGCCACCTAAAATAGAGTTATTATTTTCAGCGTATGCTCCTGTTGAAGACTCATTAGAATCAGTTGGTCTAAAATCTATTGCACCTAAAGAAGACAACCACTTAAAGAATATCTTCTCAGCATCAGATGCTAAGATAATCGGATCGTAATCATCATCCTTTAGAAGAATTTCTTCTAAGTTCAGTGCATAATTTTGGAATGTTTGAGCGAAATCCACATTGGGCTGGGTTGCATCGTATGCTTGACCAGAGGGTTGCTTTAAGTTTAACTCAAAGTCAATAGCGTTAGCTCCGTCAACAGATTGTGTGAAATCAGGTAGGTCTAGTAAAGCGAATTTACTAAACTCAAAATTGATGTCAGCACTGTTAAAGGCTCTAGTAATATCTCTCGCCGAAGAGGCGAAAGCATACATTGTGCCACCTTGCGGCTGTGGTATTCTTACTAATGGAGTTGCCATCTACAGTTTCGGTTTAATTTTTTATTGTACAGTTGTTTTATGTGAAGTCATCACATACCACACTGTGTTAAAACATCTCAGTGTTATCGTCGAGTTAAGACCATCTAAGCTAATTGAAGTAGCGCCTAGTGCAGCTCCTTGTCCAGTATTTGCCTGAACTGCTACTGCAGAGTTTGCTACATTAATTATAGTAATCTCTTGTCCGTCATCTCCAACTGGAAGTGTGAATGCTCCGTCAATAAAATAGTTAGACTTATCTAAAGTACTTGGTGCTAAGTTAGTTGTTGCTGCTTGAGCAGTACCAACTACACCTGACTTAATAAGTTTACCATTTACATTAACAGACTGCATTGCTGCCGCGGTGCCAAATGTTGCACCTGCAGAACTAACAGATAATAAAGTTGAACCATCTACAACGTTTAGCTGTTGTGTTGTTGCTGAAGTTAAACCACTTAATACACCAGTAGTAGGGTTTATTAAAGCTACAACTGAAGCTAACTCGTCATTTAATAATTCAAAGTTACTGTTGATAACTGGTCTCGATGATGATACCGAATCTGTACCTAAAATTTCAGTAATGTTTGCCATTTTTCGTTTATTTTACTTTTAACATGTTGCGTTTTACAACGTTCTTATTTCCATACGTGTCTTCAGCTTCCAATTCAATTGAGTAATTACCCGGTTCTTGAAAAATGTAAGTAAGCCACATATTATTATAGTATATATCATTGATTTCTGGGTTAGTTATATTGGTGATAGTCCATTTTGGATTTCTAGCACCTGGAAACTTAGAAATATCAGTTGATATAGTGACATGGGTAGATTTTTCAACTTCTGCCCAGTTTTTAAATACTTTTAAATTATCCCATGAAGGATTATATGCAACCGAGTGTATAAAACCATCTGGCTGCTCGTTTAATATAGAATTAGCTCCTTTAATAATCTCTACGTTTTCAAAATCGTAGTTCTTAGAATACTCTTGACCTGAACATAAAATAAAGTAAAATAAATCTACATTATCAATATCATCATCATTATCTACATCAAAAAATACAGGATTATAGTTAAACTTAGAAATAATAGGATCTGTACTAGCTTCTAGTTCATTAGCAATAGCTTCCCAGCCAGAAACATCATTAGAACCATTTGGAGTTCCTGTTGTAATTATATGTTCTCCAGTAATTATTTCTTTTGTAGATGGATTTCTATGTGTAATTTTTAGCGTATCGCCCTGTTCAATCCAATCAATCTTAAATGATGCAGTTAAATCTGGACCCACTCTCATGTTATCCCACCAGTTATGTACTGTGTCTTTCCAACCAAAAGAACATTCATCCCATTGATATGGTCCTGTAGTTTCAGAATAACCTGTATCTGAAAATGCGTCTACATATCTTCTAACCATCGAGAATCTTACACCTTGATCTTCTTCTCTATGTAAATAGTTAGCTCTATCTAGAGTTTGATAGAATGTTGCAATATTATCATCAATCTTAGCAGTATTATCTTGAGCAAAATCCCAGTAACCACCTGATTTATCCCAGTCTAGGAATTTAGAATCCCATGTTGAGATATTACCTTTCTTATCTACCTCTAACCACTTATAGATACCATATAATTCTAACTCTTTTAATTTAACTTCAAATAAGTCATCTTTTTTATAGTAAGACATGTGGCCGAATAGATCGTAAAATCTTAATTCAATAGTATATGCACCAACATAGGGTAAACTAACCGGCAATCTCTTATAGTCATCTACAGGGCCTCTATATTCTTTATGCCATCCGTTTGGACCATCTATAATCCATTCAACTTCATAGACCCATCTCTTCCACCAGTTATTCCATGTTACTTTTAAGTTCTCATTTGCATCAACAGCGTCGTTCCAAACAAACTTAGCCTCATCCCAAACATCATCCCAAGATTCCATAGAATCTAAAATGACTGGACATCCAATCGGAATTGTAGTTGAAGAGAAATTAGAGTTCCATGAATTCATTTCTCTATCATGGTAAGTCTCATAAAACTCTTCGTATACTGCTTTTAACTCTGTTCTTTGAGCCTCTGTTAAATTAGACTCATCACCGATACCTAAATTTAAAAATGCATTATAGTTATTTGATAAACTGTCTTGATCTAGGCTTGGTTTTAAAACCATTGAAGTATCTTCAATAAAAAGATCTCTATCTTTAGGAAATACATCAAATTTTACTTTATGTCCCTCTGTAAAGAATCCAATTGGATTTTGAATCTTCCAGATATTTAAGTTCTTATTAGAGAAATAGTCGCCTTCCCCTGTAATATCTACAATTTTAGCTTCTAGGGGTAAAAAATCTCTTTGTAATCTATTCTTTAAACCGTATAATTTAATTAAGACTTCATCAGGAGTATAATCAAACACTTCATCTACATTAGCAAAATCCCACTGATCGAATGTACCATTAGGCTCATTTAATCTATAGACTAAAGAGAATCTACTAGTTTTCTTCTGAGTAGCAGAAGGCATTTTAAACTTAAGTAGCTTTCTAGTCATCTCACCTCTAACAGATGAGTTAGGTACTGGAATTGCATGTAGCTTACCAAAAGTCTTTGAGTCTTTATCTACATTAATCCAATACTCCTTGAGCGTAATTTTATCATAGCCAAAGAAATCGATTGCATTTAGAATAGCTTTATATGTACCAACAAAAGGCTTGATGTTATTAAGCTCTAATAAAAGCTCTCTTCTCTTTTGGTTTAGTAGCTGATAGTCAGGATGCATCTCTGAGATGTCATGTGACTTAAATAACATAAAGTCTTCATCATCTAAAGCTGCGCCTAGGTTACCTAATAAGATCTTTAGTCTTTCATCTTCTGCTTCTACCTCACAGTAGAATTCAATGTTAGCGATCACCGTAGCCCCTGCTTTAATTTGTAATACTCTCTTATGAATACCTTCATTTTCTGAAGATGCTGCGATATTAATTTGCAGCGCACTATTTAAGTTAGTATTAATTGACTTAAGATTATTTGCATCTTGTGAATCAATCGTAGTAAAGGGTGCTAATGTTTGTGTTTGAGTTTTAAGCTCTCTTACGTAAGCCTTTCCGCCGTCCATTCTCATGTCATACATAATCACATCTTTAGACTGATCAGATTCTAGAGCTGTCCAGCTAAAGTCTAGTGTAGTGATTTGCCCATCTGGAGAAACAGGTTTATTAATAACCGGGTCGCCGTTTAATAAACAATCTTCTAAGACAAATAGATTTACAGTCTCATATAGATTTGTAGACACTTCGGGCATATAGACTTTACCAGTCCAAATACCATCCGTATCCTGAACTAGCTGGATCTCATAATCAGTACCATTAAAGAATCTTAAATTATTCCACATATTATCTAGTTCTATCGTCGTCTTTTTCTACTGTAAAGTTCTTGAAATTTCTTAAGTATCTCACTTGCGTTAACACGTTAGTAATTATATCGTTAATAAATCCTAAGAATTCTCTCATAGTCTGGTTTCTTTGAATAAACCTAGACAATTGATTTTGAAGTAGACTATTATCATAGTCATACCTCGTATTCTTTAGATCATCTTTTCTATGCTTAGCTATTTTATATAGCCTTTTACGCTTGTATACTCTTAGGTCTTTAAATAACATTATTTCAAGGCTTTTCTATTTCCAGCCTGTACTCTAGTGTATATTGTTCTAGGTACTGGCGTTTCATCAAAGTTTACACTAAGTGCAGCTTCTGCGTTAATCGCAGCATCATCAACAATTTCATCTCCATCTCTATCTAGCCATCCGCCCCTAAAGACAGCGACTTCTTCTTTTTCCATGATGATGTCACCCCACTCGTCTAAGCCTGCAATTGTATAGGGAATTTGTGTAGTAGCATCTACATCCACGGTCTTAACTTCCTCTATACGCTTAAAGAAAACATATTTTTGTTTGCCGTTACCAATTTCTTCTAGAACTACAGGTTCTTGTGGGACTACAGTTACAGTCTTAGACTCATAGTAACCCAGGCGTCTAGCTGTCTCTTCTGTTTCTGAGATGAATCTCACATTTACTGCATCAATACCATCAATCGTTTCTAAAATATAGACAATATCCGATTTAGGTAGTTTATCTCTTCTTGTAATGTTTAACATGTAATCACTAACTCTAGCTCTTACTTCGTTGTAAATTTCTTGTTTTGTATAACCTTCAAAATACCTAATGTTAATATCCATACTGTATTTTCTAATTTGAGGTTTTACAAAGATAACTTCTGTTGTTACCATTTGTTGACCGCTATCCTGAATTACTTGTGACATTTTGTCATATTCATTTTGGTCAAAGAACATTTCGTTCAATGGAATCGAGAAGTAATCTTGATCTGCTAATAACTTTCTCTTAGCATCTGGAATAGCAAAAATGTAAATTACATTATCATCATCTAAATACTGATCTGATGTAGTATTGTAAGCATCCACATACGAGAATAATCCGTATCTTGATAGGAAATACTCGTAATTATCTGGAGTCGCTAAGACATAAGATTTAGAAGCCAGAGGCGCCATTAACTTAGTGAACTCAACATTTTCAGCGTTCGCACCCATTTTAGGGGAAGAGGTTACATTTATTTCTAAATATTCATTTAAGTCAAAATTATTACCATTTGAATCACTACCTTCAGACTGCCATTGGAATGTTAAATCTTGTCCGTCTGCTAAATTACCTTGAGCTCCTTTGTGTTTTACATATTCCACCATAATATCAGATCCTCTTGTAGGTATTGCACCGAAGTTACCAGTACCAAAGTAAATATCTAAACCTCCAGCAACACCAGTCTTAATAATATAGCCTTTTTCTTCACTTAGCAAATCATACATTGAATCATGCTTAGTCCATTTTTGGCCGTTAACTGAAACACTAACTTTAGAATGATCTGTTAAAGATGCAATTTTTACATTATATGATTGCATAGGCTCTCCAGTTCCAGTAAATGTTTGTTGTTCAAATTTACCTTGAATGATAGCAACTTTAGTTTTAGTTTTATTAGATTTTTCTAATCTATATTTTTCTTGTGAAGATAATACAGTGTAGGTTAATCCATTTAATGGGCAAACTAGTTCAGATCTTGCGTCTACGTTTAAACCACTACCTGCAATCATACCTAGATCTGCACCTACTTTCCATCTAAATTCAATTTCACCAGTTGCTGCAAACCCTCTTGTTGCATCATGTCCGGTTAATCTTGAAATACCATAAATAGACTCAGGTTGTTGAGCTGTATAAATGTTTTGCTCTACTAATGAATCTTCAATGTAGAACATAATTAATTCAGAGATCTCAGAAACTACATTTACAACTTGGGCAAATGGAGATGCATCGGTAAACAACGTTCCGGCCCTCTTGTATACTCTAGAGATATATGTACGAGCATCTGACTGAATTTGATCTGCTCTTGTTCTTAATGTACTTAAAAATTTTAGTTCCGCCATTAGTTATTTATCTTAAATTTACTTGGATTTGATACTCGTTATTAATTGTAATATCTATATAACAAATATCCCTAACTTCACCCTTATAGAAACTAACCTCAACGTCAGTTGAGTAATCTCTAGATAGAGGGCAATAGTTATCCAGTTGGTTTACTATCTCGTTTTTGACTTGCCATTCGTTTTGATTTAAACTATAAACCAAATCTTCTAAGTTACAACCAAATTCAGGATTACCCAACACATCTTGCTTTCTTGTAAAAAGTACAGTTTCGATCTGAGCTATCAATTGATTTATTTCAGTAGAATTCTGAATAATACCAGTTTGATAGTTCGGGTCACCTATGTATTTAATGTAAAAATCCATTTATATATGTATTCGGCTCATTATGAGTGGAACATCCAGTCCACACCTTCATCACCCTTGATTTCTTCAATAATCGACTCTAATTCGGTGTCTCCCATGTCTTTTATTGCGTCATAGTCAAATTCTACATTACCTGGCAATGCGAATTTAAAGATGCCAAGTTTGGCACCTAAGGACTGCTTAATCTTAGCAGAACAATATCTAAAGAAGATCTCGTCTTCATAGATAGCACAGTCTGGTAGAGTTTCATAAACTTGTAGGATAACATCTTGTTTAGGTGTATCTCCTAGTATTTTTAACTCACCAGTTAATCTCGAGTACTGAAATGAAATAGGATTTTCTAAAATCTGTCTAGACAAATCAGCCATCGATGCGTTTAATACATAATATTGTAATTCTTCAGCTGCTTCTGCTGGACCAGATCCATCATACATGCCTCTAAATAACATTTTTTCTAAAGCGAAATCACCACCACCTTGAAACCTCATATCAAGGCCTTGTCCAACTCCACCAAAACCACTTCCTAAATCATGAACTCCAAATACTGAAAATACAGCACCGGATCCATCTGTACTAGCGTTAGGTAGATTTAAAGATCTATGGTTTTTAAAATATGTAGAATCAAATACCGAAGAAGGTATATGATAATAGTTTTCTCTTACAGAATCTTCATAGTTTTTATAGAACCATTTTTTAGCTCTTTTAACTATGTTCATAATTTCTCTTTGAGGTAGGTTAACAGGAACCATACAAGCGCCTGTTAAATCATCTCCCAATTCTTGAAGAAATGCATTTAAACAGTTATCACCAAACGTTCTTTCGTTGTTTAGGTTGGTTTCGTTACCTGATCTAATTTCACTCATTTTATTTTTCTATTTTTGTGCTTACCACTATTTCAGTATTATCTTCAAACCTAGCATATTTACTAAGGCCTCCCTCTCTAAAGATGCCACCTTTCATTTTACCTTTGAAAATTCCGTCTCTACCAAACACATAACAGTTGGTAAGTTCGCAACTTCCATGAACATAACTAGACTCTACTTTACAGTCAATCAATTCACAGCCTTTATATAATTGACATCTTAAAAGTTGTCCACCAGTTACAGTGCCTCCAAATATAGAGCTGTTCTCGATATTACCTGATAACTCGCAGTCTATAAATTCAAATCCATCTAAAAGATATGCAGCACCAAATTTACCGTCTTTAACTTGAATCGAAGAATAGTCAGAATCATAATTAATAATTCCCTCTTCTAACGATCCATTTGACAAAAGATCTAGTACTTTTTTCTTAAATCGATCCCATTGAACCTCAATAACCTGCGGATCGTCTTGTAAATCCACTAATATATTTATCTTCGGCCAATGTTTATTTACTGCTTTATAGTCTTTTAGCATTTCTGTTAGAGGCTCGTTCTTTTTAAGAATCCTCTTAAGCTCTATTTTATTCTCTGGTGAGAATCTAGGATTATGGCAAGATTTCCATATAGACATGATAAATCCATCTGCTAAATGTAGAATATCATCCGCTCTTTTTTCATAATTTTTACCACCTAAATATCTAAATTCTAGATAGTTCTTTTGAGCCTTCTCAAAGTTAATACCATAATACTTAGTATTAGCAAATGTAAAATTGTCTTTGTTAACCATATTCTCATTATAGTAGAAAGCCTCGTGTTTTGGCATAATCCATTTAATAGATTTTGCATAAGTAGAGTCTTCTCTATTTGGAAAATATTTATAGATTCTTGCCTCATCAAACTCAAGGATAAACTTCATCACATTCATGTGTTGAATCATATTTCTATCCTCTAAGTAATCTGGGTTAAAAGACATATTAAGATGAATTGACGCTCTATCTGACGTATAGCCATTTTCACGAATCCATCCTAACATTTTTATGATAACTAGCCTTGCGTTTCTATAAGGCATAGGACCTGTTACCAACTCAATAAGACCTGCACCACCTGACATATCAGGTTCCATCTTAAATACGTCTGCTGATGGTACAAAATCTGAATGAGCCTTATCTTCTAGTTTGATCTTTCTACCTAAAAGTTTAGATACAGACTTTTGGGTCTCTTCTAATTTTAAGTTAGAATAGAATTCAAACTCGATGCCCATTTGACTGGCATTCAGAACTTCTGAGCGGTGGGCGTTACTTTTTAACTTTTGCATTAATCTAGAGTATGATATTACTTTTCAATATATATCAAACTCTGTGGCAATAGTTATTGGGGTAATTTTAAAAACACTTTCATGGAGTCCTCGTCAATTCTAGTAATTTGGACATCAATATCATCGCCTGATGTATAATTACTTAAAGTATCTTTAGGCAACTCACTGATGTGTAATAAACCTGTTACACCCTCTTCTATATTTACAAAAACACCATATTCTTTTTTGGTTTTAACTTTTGCAGTTACAATAGAAGGAATCTGGTATCTAGTATTAATGTTTATCCAAGGATTAACTGTAGTAACCTCTTTTTGTGTTAGTGTTATTTTAGTATTGCTAATAATATCTTTCACAAAGAAATTAATTGGATCGCCTGGTTTAATATCTCTAGCTTTAAATTTAGTCTGAGTCTCTTCATCTAATTCATTAGTGTGAATCATACCTGTTAGACATTTGTCAAACTCTACGAATACTCCGTATTTAGCAGTTCCAGTTACTAGACCTGATTTTTGAATTCCTATATTATCTTTAAGATCTTTAATTGCACTAGGGATTAGAGCTTGTAGATATTTTCTATGTGATACTACAATTGTACCTCTATCCGGAGAGAAACTAACCGGTACTACATAAATCTCTTCGCCGATAATAGAACTAAAGTCAGATAATTTATTAATACCCGCAAGTGAACCAGGCATAAAGCAATCGATGCCTTGTACTTTCACAATATAACCACCGTTCTCAATCATGTTCTTAACAGTACCTATCCAAGCAGTATTACCCTCCTCGATAGAATCTCTAAGATCCATAAATGTTTTCTGCTTAACTCCACCTGTAATTGAGCCAGTTAATGTACCTTTTGTTTCTGTGATTAAGACTGCAGTCTCTTCACCTGGTAACATCATTCTAACTTCTTCAGATTCTTTTGAAGCCTTTACATATACAGACTCTCTATATCCAATATCAACAGTAATCCATTCTTGATCTACTGCATAGATTTCACCCGTATGAATTTCTCCAATACGTAGGCTTGGTATAATTTCAGGGCTATTGTCACTTAAAATGTCATATAACTCTTGGGCATAGGGCTCTCTTGAATAGACCTTATCACCATTTTTAGTCTTAATATGTGGGTTGGGTTTTCTAGTTCTAGTAACACACGTAGCTTCGTATGCGTCCCATAAGAATTCGCCGCTCTCATCGTAGAACTGCGCATGGGGATCTTGAGTTTCCTCTTTTACTTCTTTTACTTCTTCTGTGGGTTTTTGAATAGTTTCAACTAATTCAACTGTAGTGCCTTCTTGGGCTGCAGTAGTAATTCTGCGTCTTTTTTTGTCTGACATTTATTTTTATTTAAAAGGTATTAACATATTATATATCTACTTAAGTATTCGCTTTATCCAAGTGTAATGTTTTCTACTACTTAGGTAACTTAAGTTATCATCATGGTCATAGGCCTCCCTTTCAAAGGAGATATTATAGTAAGCCTCTTTTGCAGATTTATAGATTGGAATTTTAATAGCCCACTCTAACACATACCATAGATAAAACGGTATCACCAACATTTCCTCTTGTTGTTTAATATGAATAGATTCATGGTTAATGATTCTAGCGGCTTTCTTTTTCCAATAAGACGTTGAATTATATTTCTCTCTTAAAACCACGAACGGCCAAAGAGTAATACCACCAACTCTCATAAACCAGCTGATGTTATTTAAAAATTTGTCGCTATACTTTACAATAGGTGTTTTCATATACTTTATATATTTTATTTATTAATACTGGGCACAAATAATTCATCTGTAAGTTTTTCAGCATGTTGTTCCCATGGTCTATCTTCCCATGTTTGATTCCACCCAAATACTTGATTATTCCATAAGACTAGACCAAGCCCTTCTTTCAATAAATTATTTTCAAATTGATAAACATGTACAAGCTCATGAAAAAAGGTTCTCTCTAATTTTTCTAAATTATATCTACTATTTAATTGAATTAGATAAACACCTGGCAATATTTCAGTTGTCAGCCCAACAATTCTAAAATCTAGGGGCGACATTTTAGTCTGTATAAATGGTACGCGAAATGGCGGATTTTGCATCAATGAATCTCTTATGAATCTTTGTGAACTCTCATTGCTAACTACTTCACTAACTGTAGCTCTTTTAAAGATTAAGACTTCAGCACGCTGGGGTTTATTATCTTCTATAACTTGAGCTATAAAGAGTATAAAAACCAACAGAACGAGAATTTTTCTAAAGATAATAATAAAGTTTAATTGATTAATATATGTATCACAAAAAACTTTGTTATTTTAGGCAAAATAATTGCCTCTAGATTTTTTTATGTCAATTATTTTTCGTATATTAGTACTGTAATTAAACAACAACATAATACAATGAATAATAAAAACGAAGCATGGGTAGTAGAGGGGCTCGAAGCTCAATTTAACTACAAAGAAATTACATGTAACGGAGTCGGTGGCTCAGGTTACCAAACTGTTCTAAAATACAAAGATCAAATTCAATCTATTTGCCAAGAGGTTCGAGACTTACTCGGAGATCGTCTTTTTGATAAGATGGTTGCTCAGGCACAAGAAAGAGATAAGGATGCTGATTTCCATACTGGACGTAGATATTCTAGTGTAGAAGACAATGCTTATAGATTGATTACTGGAATCGCTAAGCACGTTTGGTCTTATTTACCTAACGAACACCTAGCTGAGATGCACGTAGGAGCCGTTCTATCGATGTTAACAATTGACGAAAAGGTTTATATGGTACTTGATGCTCTTCGCGACTGTGCGTCTGCAGACCACTGGTATACTTACGAAAAAGACTGGGGTTAAAATACAATCGGTACAAAACCAACCATTGGCACTGGGCCAGCAGGAGTTGGAATACCACCAAGATAAAGCAGCTTAAATTCTAGCAGGTGTAGAGCATACGCGCCTGCAACTGCTGTACTTACTGCCATTGCCGGCGGTTGTGTTGCAGGTAGTTTACTAAAAGTCTTACCTGTATTCCAGGCTCTTCTTAAATTATTTGCAAGTCTATTTGCACTTCCATAATAGATTGGAATATAGATACCTCCGAGAGGTGGTACAATTAGAGCAGGTGGTGCTGATGGTGATTTAGCAAATGGTTGTATAATACATGCGTACCAATATGCAATCGTCACTCTGGCCATCATCATATATGGGTCTCCAGCATAACCATTAGAACTAGGTAACCAAGGATGGTCTACTGCTGTTAAATCTTCTTCACACTCTTCAGCCTTCTTTTTAGCACATAGAGCTCTATGGTATTCAAACTTAAATAGAGTACCTTCTGGTTTTGGGTTAATTTCAAAGAATGCCTTCTGTGCATCTGCCTTCTGAGAGGCCGCCTTTAATTTAGACTTTGGTACCTTTCTCCACTTCTTTTCCCATTCATTTTTTTCATATTTGTTCTTTACCCAGTTTTTAGATTTAATAAATTTAGGCGCATTATTCACAACACCATCTGCGTTTGCTGAAAATACACCAGTTCTAACTCCGGGGTACCAGCTAAATGTAGCCACAACATTAGAAGTTAATACCTTAGGTCTTTGACTAGGTGACTCTGGTGGGAAGTGTTCAAAATCATACGCCACTTGTATCTTATATTCATTTAACGGGCATTCTAATTCGTATGGTAGAGTAATTGGTCCAGTAGGATCTTTCTTAATTCTTTTCTTTAATAGAGTAGTATTAAAGAAAGTCCAAGTGTTTTCTTCTTCTTCCGGATGTACTTCATGGATTGCTTCAATACAAAGAGTACTAACATTATCTGCTAACTGTTTCCAATCATAACCAGCATCTTTAATATCATTTCTAGCAGTAGTATTAACATTAGGATATGGCATACCAGACCAACCAGAACCAAATCCACTTGAATTGCTATAGTTTTCTTTACCTAAACATGAAAGCCAAATATAGAACTCCCATTTCTCATTCTTGTTAGTTAGTCTCTCAAATTGTTGTAATAGTCTACTAGCGAAAATCTTTTCTAATTCATCTTGAGTCTCGTTACCACTAATACATGGAAATTGAAAAAACTTAAATTTATATAAGTCATATTCGTCTTTAGCGGCATCAACAAATTGATTAAAAGCTTTATCGTTTTCTTTTTCTAATTCTGCTAATGCTTCTGCATCTGGCTGTTGCACATCCGGGCAGAAATCAGCATACGCAGGATGTGACTCTTTACCCATTTGAATCAGATTCCCGGCTTCATCATATTGATCTTGTAGAGGTATATCACCCTCTTTTAATAGTCTTTCAAAAGCCCAACCATAACCATCTTTTAATAACTTTTCTGCAGCACCATTATTCTTATGTAATTCAGCAACATGTGTTTGTGCTTTATCTTTTACAGCTTCAAGGTAGTGCTCTGCTACAGCGACTCCAAAATCATATCTACCTGATTTAAGTGAAGTATTAAATGCATTAACATAGTCTCCCTGGTTAGATTTTAGGGCAGAGTTAAGTGGATTACCGAATTCAGATACTTGAGTGGGTGCTGGATATGAAACTACAGCACCTCCTGGTTTTGTGAACTGTTGACTTGTAATCGTGTTCGCTAGGTCTGGTATAAATTTAGGCCAAAGTGCGGGCATGATTACTTATTCTTTTGTTGGTAGTTAATATGAGTACTAGATAATTTTGCTACAGTTGCAGGAGTTGGTGGCATCGGAGGACCAGAAGGTCCAACACCGGTTGGATGTATATGTGCATTGTAATCATCTAATAGAGCCTGTAGCCAGTCTTGTAGAGATTGACCTCTTACTGCTGGTTCAGTTTCATCTGCTCCAGGTTCGCCAGTATTAGAGACAAATATATCTCCACAGTCCATAAAGATTTTAGCATCGGTTGAGATCTTAATAAAACCTTCTTCGTCGATTTGCATCATAGGTCTTTCTTTCTTACCTTCACCTCTTGTTATTACAAGACCATCTTCTGGTGAATGATAAATTCTTACATTACGTTCTGCATCGTAAACTAAAGATATAACATCATGCGGTGCATCGGATGCCTCTAGGATGTCTCCTTTTAGATCATCATTCTGATCTACTTGAAACCAGTATTCTGGGTGATAGATGTTACCATTATCAAATCTAATTGCAACAATGTCACCAACCCTTGGCACAGCATGTGCACCGACCTGATCTCTATTCATAGGCGTTGCCCATGGAATCTGGTCGTCTGGTAACTTATCAAATTTACCGAATACTTTTACGCGACACCTACCTTGTAAGAGTGGATCTTCATTAATAACCACTTCACCAAGCCAGTGAGTCTCACGTAAGTTGTCTCTGTAAAGTTCATTATTATTCATGTACGTTATCGTTTATTGGGTCATCTCTATCTGGAGCAATTTCATCATAAACTTTCTTAGGACTAATATCTCCGTCTGGTGTAGAATCAATTGCCATCGGATGTATATTATCATTAATACCACCTCCACCTGAAGGACCTCCCTGATTATTAGGTCCACCAGCTAAACCACCAGTAATACTATTAGATACAGCATTTATTAGGCCTCCATTAATAGCATCTTGTATACTACTTAATCCTCCAGCACCATGTACATTATCTAATAATAATCTAGCTGTTACATTGTCTTTTGCTTGGTCAAGCAGTCTACCGCCTAAACCACCTAATTGGTTACCATGTACATTACCAATTCCATTTGGTTGTAGGTTAAATCCATCTGCTGCATTTTGTACTTGAGCTAGAACTCCTTGTCCCGCGTCAACAATATCATCTTTAATACTACCTAATGTATCTTTTAAAACATCCTTTAAAGTAACAGGCTTCTTATCAACAATCTCATTTATTCTTTGAGCAGGATCTGCAGGTGATTTTAATTGTTGGCTTGTTTTTTGAGGAGCAGCTTTATCTTCATTAAACATATTAGGTCCAAGTTTTTGGCTAATTTGCGTACAAGTTCCCCAGTGTATTTTAATAGTAGGTCTTTTTGCTTCTGGATTTCTACTTAAATCTGCAAAATAATCTGCAATAGAGTTAATATCAAACTCACAGTGTGTAAATCTTAGGGCAATAAAGGGTCTAGAATCTGGGCTATCGCCAACACTGTCACTACTCCATGGAGCATGTAATTCGACAGCATCTTGACCAACTTCTCTACTTCTTAATCTAGAATCTGGATTATCTACAATACCTAAATTTCTAGCGTCTGTATCACTTTGAAAATCTCTAATCTCTGAGATATAAAGGTCGAATGAAAACTCTCTTAAATTTCTAGGTACAACTTCTACATATCTTTCAAAATCAAAACAAGATCTTTTATATAGATCCATTAAGCCGATTGCGGTTAACTCAACGTTCTCTTCTAAACATTCAATTTCTAATACAGGTTTTTCAGAACCTCTCCAAGGCTCTTTCATGTCTCCGTAATTTAATGCTGCTTCAACACCCTTTAGTCCTTGCCAGAACCAAGGCATTTCTCTATTAACCTTTGTAAGAACTCTAGTAAAGTTTTTTAGATTTTTAGCATAGGCTTCTCCAACATCACTCCTTACGACTTGAGTTAAATATTTTTCTGCGGTACCATCAAGTAGGGGAGAATGTCCCACATCTGAGTGGTCGAACTGATGGAAAAGAAACATAAACGAAAGATATGTCGGATCCTCATGAACCGCGTTCTTTCTATATGCGCCTTTTCTAAAAGCGTTTCTACTTGTATTATCTGGTGCTGCCATGTATTATCTATCTTAATTTTCTGGTCGTAGTGTACTAGATCTAACTGGCCACTCTCTTCTAATTAAAGTCATTCTAGTTTGAATACCTGTTTCTGCTTCAAATATGTAATCTATATTTTCAATAATATAGAACCCAGATAAAAACTTATCCATCATTTGAGAGTAATCTTTTTCTGAATCCCCAGTATCTGCCGCTCCGAAAGGTTTCTCTTTTAAGCCGCCTTCTTCTTTAAATCTATCAGCAGTCTTTTCCGCTTCAATTTTAATAGGATCGTAGTGGTACATTAAAACAGGTATTTTACAAAATTTATATAGAGAAGGATTAAAGCCGGGTACTTTTACCTTTAACTTCATTTTTTCAATCTCTAATTCATTTTGTTTATTATGTAGTTTAGTATAAATTGCGTTTTTATGAGTATTACCTAAACCGTCGTCTCCGGCATTTTGTCTACCCATATACTTATATTTAACTTGATCTTTATACCTTTCATCTTTAGGATTACCTTTTAACGGCATATCAGTTTCTGGAATCTCTTCAGACTGTAATGCCTCAATTTTAAACTCTTGAAATCTATCACCCTTTTCTGAATTATTATCATATAGTTGAATATTTCTTGCATTACCTGCAGCTAAACTAATTTGTTGTGAATTATTAATCACTTCAAACTCTTCAATAAAACAGCTTAATTGATCAAATTCTTTATTGTTAGTTAATAGCATTGGTACTTCTACATTATCCGAATCAAAATTATCTTCATCTGAATTCTTTTCAGCTAATTGAGATACTGCAAATGAAGCTAATGATTTTGTTACCTCATCTAGGCTTGGATTTTTAGAATTAAAGACCTTATTAATATCTACAAAATTTATATAGTAGTATTGGTCAAGATAGAATTTAACAAATGCATCATCTGAAATATATGCATCACTAATTATTTTTTGAATAAAATCTAAATAGGTTTCATAAGCTTGTATTCTAGATTGTTTATCATCAGTAGAATCAATATTAGTAGCAAGTCCAAGTTCTAACTCTCTTGCAACTTTTTCTAAATGTTTTAAAGAAGTATCTGAATCTAATACTTGACAATCTTCGCCAAATAGTTTAGGTACTTTAGTAATACCTTCTAATACTATTGTAGAACCACCTGCAACTCTAGATGGCATTGGCTCTATTGAAACTTCTATAATATCAAAATCCATGTGGACTGATTTAAAAGTTTCTTGTTGTTTTGAGTTTAATAAAAGTGTAAAGAAGTCACCATCTCTTGGTAATGCATCCACTGAGAAGTTACCATTTCTATCTTCAAATGAAATCGTACACTTAGGTACATTACCACTTAGATCTAATTCAAAGTTTTGAATTTGATTTCTAGGAACTAATATATCATTACACAAAAGTAAAGGCTCTAGAGTACCTACATCTTTAGATTGCTTATCTGTTTTATCTCCTCCTGATTCTTCTGCTAATGCATCGAATTTAATTTCGGTTGGCAGAATTGCTGGTTCTACCACCGCTAAAATGTGGTTATTTAATTCCATTCTTTATTAATTACACGGCGCGCCGTCGTTAGATACATTAGTAGCATCTCCGGTGCCTTGTGGAGCATCTCCACTAGAGGTACCTCCACCATAATTAGTAGCAGAAGTTCCCTTGCCAGCACCTTGAGCACTGACAACTACGGTCCTAGGTCCCTGTCCGTCGTTTAACTTTTTATCTAGTTGAGTTTGAGTCAATCCTCTACCGCCACCAGAACCTGACGCAATACCAGTGCCTCCTCCCTGTGGAGAACTTACACCTTGAATATCTAGTAATACTTCTTGTACAACTGGGTCTGGATTTGCCGGATTTACATCTGCATTCTGGGCTTGAGCACCAAGAATGATATTGCCCTCCTTATCAAATTTATATGTCTTCTTACCTAATGCAATTACGTTAGGAGGTAAGAGTACTTCTTTATTATACTTTTTCTTTAAAGCTTCTAATCTTCTCTTATCTTTCTCTGGCAGCCTTTCGCTTTTATCCTGTAAGAATTGATTCTTAATAGGGTTATCCTCCTGCATAAAGCCAGTAGGTCTTTCTAAACTAGAGATAGTTAAACCTTTTGGCGGTATTTGAAGTTCATCACCTGGTTGTAAAGAGAATGGATCTGAAATACCGTTCCATTTTAGTAAATAGTCTACATGCTCCGGGCCACCATAATACTTAATTGCAATTAGATCAGGTCTAGTAACATCATCTTCTACTACAACATGAGTCCTATATTTAACACTATCCCTATTCTGTAAAAACATCATAGTGGGTTGTGCTAAATTAAGTTTAGTTAAGTCTCCGGTCTTTCTTTTTAAAAATCTAAAATTCATATTAACCCGCTGCCATATCAGAACGATCTAGGTATCTACCACCAGCCATTCTGCTTCTGTCTTTATTTCCGTATTGTGACATATCTACTACATCATCTAATCCTTTTTCTGCAACCTCAGGCTGTAGATACATTCTACCTCTACCTGCATTAAACATAGACTCAATCTCTGATTTATCTCTAGGTCTACCAGGTTTAAGAGTTACTGTCATTTTTAATTTTGTAGGAAAGCCCTCATAACCTAAAGGACCTTCAAATGAGAATTTAGCATCCTCTAAACATAGGTTACCACAAACCAACATCGGGTTCATTGGATTACCTACTGTTAAGTGCCATTGTCCAGTTGGGTCACCAGTTAAGAAAGCCTTAATTACTTCACCACCAGCAGGAGATCCCATTAACTTCATTAATGAACCTCCAATTACGTTATCCAATACTTTTGAATCTCCTAGAGCGTTAGGACCCTTTCCGTTCCTTAAACCATTAACGGCATTACCAACATCACCTAAGATGTTACCACCCATAGATTTTAATTGATTACCAAGTGATTTTAAGTAACCAGAGTAATCTCCGGATTTTAATGCACTAAAGTCACCAAAGGGTTTACCAGTAGAACCAGATCCTGTACCCCTGGTCGCACCACCCCAAAACGGAGCATTGTTATATGTAATTGATAATAGATTTACCAGAGTGTCCATGAAGGCTACTCTTGGCGAAGTATTATCAAATCCTCTTAAATCATAGTAGAAGTTAAGAGTAAAATCGTTTTCAAATTTAAGGCCTTTATCATTTCTAGCTAATACAGATTTAATAGCATTGTAAGGACCATATACGTGGTTTGGAAATGTTGTACTTAATGGATCGTAACCATTTCCTTTTTCATTAACAAAATCAGACTGTGCAGCGGTATAGCCATTCGCACCAGCTTCTACTGCTTTAGTAATTGGACTTCCATCAATAAAAGAGCCTAAGGCTCCTCTCTTTTTATCGTTACTAGCACCTGTTACAGTTTGTACCTGAGAGTCTATTTGATCCCAACCAAATCCTGTACCAAATGATAAAATATCTTCTAATTTATTATCTAGGGCCGGAGACAACCATGTAATAGCTCTTGCCAAATCAGGTTCTGATACATCTAATTCAACACCATTTTCATCATAAGATTTTGCATTTAATAAATCATCTCCTACTGGAAAAGCAAATCTTCGCAATGTAATCATATAGTCATTTGAAATCTGACCATAATGTTCACATTGAATAAAATCTCTAAATGAGTAGATAAACCCTATACCACCCTTACTTTGAGAGTATTCAACAATACGTTTTGCAGTAGGATTTAAGATATTATCTTCATCACCATGAATAGTAGATGCATTCCAAGATTTATATGCTGGATCGTTTTTAGTAACACCACCTGCATGGTTTCTATAAGCTAATAATGACCATGCATTAGATTTAGATCTAACAGAGTTTACACCAGTAATTTTATCTGGAGTACCATCTTTAACCTCATAAGCCCTAGCAGCCAATGGATCTAGTCCAAATATTGAAGTAGTAGCACCTCTACCGCTAGAATCTGTATTCGGGGTAGAATTAATATTGTTTTGTCCTATAGAATTAACACTACCTGGCTCTAACTGGTCTGCACCATCAGCTGGTGGTGAATTCTCACCAGCTTCATCACCATTTAAGTCTAAAGGGTGTCTACTAGTCTTCGTATCACCAGTTTCGTAATCTTTATAGACGTATATTGGTGGCGGTCCACTTTCAACTGTTATGAATTCTAAAGCCATTAAAAATCTCTATTTGTTTTTTATATATATCTGACTATGTATCAGGATATTATATTTAAACCCACTCTCCTCGGTCTAATTCATCGTGATTTGGTCGATATAAAATAGTATCTACCCAATCTTTGTCCTTAGGGTATCTATCACCTAAAAACTTTTCAAGTGCTTTAACGTATTCGCCTTTACTATGAAAATTAAATTGACCGGTGTATGTAGTACGGTTTGTGAGCTCGTAGACTTGCTTTAGAGCTACTTCTGTTTGAAAGTCTTGTATCTTATTAAATAGCCTATCCTGTTCAACCTTGGTCTTTACACAGAATACTGAGTCGACTACGACAAGATATTGTTTCCACTTCTCACCGTCAAAAACTCTTTCTTCTAGAGATTTTACAGTTTTATATTCTTGTCTTTTTAAATTTATTCTAGTTTCTTTGCCCTCAAAATCTCTAATAAAGCGGCCACCAAATAAGTATGCTTTTAAAAAGACTATATTATCATAGAACTTTTTAATACGAATTTGATACCTAGGGTTTACATCGTCAAATTTAACGTCGTAAATTAGGCCTCGAACTGGAATAAGTACGTTTGGGTTTTGTGTAGTTGATATTAGAGCCTGTACATATTCACCTTTAGTAAATACCTTGTGTTTAATCATGGTCTATAAATCTAACATTATCAAACTTGCTGAGTACACCTTTTTTAGGGTAATCACATCTATTGATAATAATTAGATCCATACTAAGGGGAGACTCAACAGGAGTTATATCGTTAATAAACTTTTTAAAATTTAATATAGCATCTGAATTCAAGTCTTTGAACATATAGAGTAATTTAGCATCAGATGTCTCATCCTCTATACGGTCATCAACCAGCTTTTGAATTAACTTTCTAATATACAGTGATACGATAATATCAGAAGGTTCCTTGCTATAAGGATCCGACTTAATAAGTCTATTAACTATATCAAAATATGAAATAGTTAAATCATAATCACCAGACTTAGATAGTTTTTCAAACTCAGTTCTAGTTTTACACCAAACACCTTCTATTTGTAGTGTCATTTCTTTTCCGAAGATCTTAGCCTTTCTATTTCTTTTTCTAGGGCTTCGATCTTATTTTTAATTTCAGTTTTATTTGGGACATACTGATTACCCCAACCAGTAGATATTTTTAATTCATTCGGATCCATCTGCGTACCAGTGGTCAAACCTAAATCTAATACTAAGTCTTTTAAAAACTTAACTTGGTTTACCCTACCAGCAGCGCCTTCAAAATCATATACAACTCTGGATGTATATTCTTCACCGCCTCCATTGACATTATCATCAATGAGAAACTTTAACACACCGTTATCTGCCGGTTCGATTTGAACAGTAATCATCTACTAATTTATTTTTGTCTAGCGTCTCTAGATGCTGTAGCTTCTTTTCGTAACGCTTTTCTTTTTTTCTTATCAGCCTGATAAGTTTCTTTATTTTTAATCACACTAAGAGCCCATGCTTCTTCTAGCATATCAATCTCTTTAGTATTGTAACCTTGTTCTTTCCAATTATCTTTTAAACCTGGAACCTTAATACCATCTTCATTAGTATAACCTTCTAAAATACGTTCCAGTCTAGCAGCATTACGAGCTTCATTAGCATCAACATGTTGCTGATGAATCTTTCTACCCTGTTCTAAATTCTGTTGTCTTATCTTAGATCTAACTTCACCAAGGTATGGCAACTTACTAAGGTACTTTAAAATACCTTGTTGCTTCATCATGCGACGTCTCTGTTGTCTACTCCAATTAGTATGTGATGTCTGGGGCGTCGTTACTGCTTGCTCCACTTGCTCCTTCTGTTCTGGAGTTAGGTTGTTTTCTATTTGCTTTTCTGCCATTGTAGTATGTTTTAATAAATTCTTCAGCCTGTGGCTTTAATTGTTCTTGTAAGTTATCTATCTGACTCAGTACAAGCTCCAATATATGCTCGTTTAAATCTGATTTTGTAATATCCATCTGATCCTTAAATAATTCATAGACTTCTTTAGATGGTACATTAAGTTCAAGTGGCATAGAAATAGTATTCTTTGCACTGATCTTCTTTAACATTTCTAACATAACATTTACCTCTCCAGTAGTCTGAGTAGTTTTAGGTGCCTCTTTAGTTATTTCTTTAGGGCCACCCGGTCCACTATCATTATTTGTAAACCCAGGAGTTAAAAAAGGTTTTGCTAAATTATATGCATTCATTTCATCTTTAGCCTCTAATAACATTTCGTTTATTAAAGAGGTTCTACATCTTGTACCGTCTGTAAATACAGTGAATTCACCTTCAATAAAGTCTTCAGTTACTATTTGCCCAGCACGTTCAGTTTTAGTCCAAACGTAAATTTTAGCTACTTTAGGTTCTGCTGTTTCTGTTGCCATATTTTTATTTTTAAATGTCTTTCGGATCAAAGTCAAACTCAAGTTGACCAGTCTTTCTATAATTATACTCACGATTTAGAAAAAGTTTAATAAAGTCATGTGACTTAGTTGGACCACAGATGGCATCTCTCTTTTCAAATAGGTTTTTCCAATAGGCTGTGAAATCATCTGTGCCCCATTGTGCTAGTTGTTCTTTAAGTTTGTCTACCTCTGGTAAGTTTAGTTTGTTAAATCCCATATTATTGTTCTGTGTTAAAAAAGAATGTTTGAAATAGTCTACCACTATTAATGTCTTTGCCAAAATAGTCTAATGACGCATGAAAATAATCACCTCTATAAATTACTAATCTATTATATACATTAGCTATTCTATCTGTCATTTCCCATTTAGTCATATCTTGTGAATCTTGGTAGATATAGTCTAATAGTTTCTGGTTAATAGTACCATCTTCATTTCTTGGTAATGTATCTAGGCCTGTTTCTTTATGTCTAAATAAACCAGTACCTCCTGATAAAGGAGCGTCTGGTGTTAAGTATAAAACTCCTGCCCACTTTGTACCACTATCAGCATGAATCCAAGTTCTATCTTGTGCTGTAGTATATTGATAAGAACCACAATAGCTTTCTAAGTTATGTGGATCTGGCCATAAGATTTTACCATGCATAGGTTCAATGTGACTAGAAATATAGTCTCTTATACCATCGTTAATATCCGGTGCTGTTCTTTGGCCTGGATAATTACCCATAACACCATAGTCTCTTGATAAAGCCCACGCCCTTACGTCATCGACATTGTCGTAAAAGTTATCTATAATTTGTAAACTATTTGCCATTAGTATATTGTTTTAATTCTTTCTTCAAATGATGGAGGGAACGACCCTTTTTTATTTATCAGACTTCTAAAGCACGCGTCCAGGATATAGGTGACTGCCCAATCATCTTTCGATCTGATACTACGACCAGCTCCCTGTTGTATTGCAATCCCTGTTTTCCAATCATACCATCCTGGAAATGTTTTCATTTTGGCTTTCACCAATGGATCTCCTAAAGAAGGATATGGTACTTTAAAAAAGATCTGGAATCTAGACTTATCGTCTTTTAAATCCAGACCCTCTAATAGTGAAGGCCCTAATAAGACCTTACCGGCTGTTTTATTAAATAGATCAATCGCGCCACTCCTCTCTTTAGCCATGTCATAGGTTATGAAATTAAACCTACGCTTTGAATGTTGATTGATGTAGTTCATGAAATCATAGGAACCTGCGTGAATAATTCCACTCTGTCCTTTATGTTTCTCTAGGATTTTGTCTAAGGTCTTTACTACATGAGGGAGATTTTGTTCGCGTTCTCTAAAAGATAGTTTATGCCTGTTGACGAAAATGATGGGGGATTTTTTATAGTCGAAATTATTACTCATTCTAATAACTCTCGCATTACCCATTGCAGTATGTTTTGCAAATGATTTAATATCACCTAATGTTGCAGACATAAAGACTTTAAAGCCACTTTTCTTCTGTAAGAATTTATCAATCATCATTGCCTCTTCCAAACATAAGAATTGAACTTCATTCTCTTTCCTATTAATAACAATCGCGTCAGTGCCTAGTTCTTTAATTATGTCATGATAGTCATCAAACTTACACCAAATGTCTTTTAGTCTATCCATTCGCCCAAAAAAAGTCTGCCATTCTTTAGGGACATCTCCATTCCGATACTGTTGTTTGCTGCGCTTTAGGGCTGCAGTTCTGGCCTTGCGGTAAACCTTGGCAATACCTCTGAATTCGCTGATGTGCCTCATAAGCTCTTGGTGATCGTCTTCCCGCATTAAGCGGTCGACAATATCTGCTATTCTATTCTCAGATACCCAGGCAGCTTCTATACCATGCTTCTGTATAAACCTATTCACTTCTCTAAATAACTTAGGTGTACCTTGATCTATTCTAGGACTGAAATGTGATTGTACTATATTATCTACCTTATGTGCTTCATCAAAGAATACAAAGTCTCTTATAGGGAATGGTATCTCTCTGTCCTGTTCTTGCATCTTATCCTCTACATAATTCCTTTGTATTAGATAATATGAATAGTTGAAGAGAGCTACAGGTAGCTCCTTCGCGCGCTTTCTGCCCTGAAGATACCCACAGGTTCCCCAGCAAGGTAATTTCTCTGCAGCTTCATACCCAATCCCTTTCATCTTACAATCAGCAAGAGAGAACGGCAGATCGTTTACGTTACAATTATAGTTGTCTACTCCTCTTATACTTGGCCACTTAAGTTTTAGCCTTTTAAAGTCTTCTTCATACTGATCTTGTAACATTAGATCAGAGGTTACTAAATAACCTCTTTTACCCAGTTCTTTTAGGACGTGCGCGGACCACATAGCAATTAGTGATTTACCACTTCCAGTTGGGGCATCTAAGATAATAGTCCCTTTAGGATCTTCAAGATAGTGATTGCAGATAGCTTCGACGACTTCTCTTTGGCCTGCTCTAAAATCAAAGCCTTCACCAAATACATTTGCATCCAATGAGTCATCTATAATTTGCTCTACTCTGCGTTCCAACATATAACCTCTTTTACTTCGATACCTGCTTGTTCTAGGAGTGCAATCCCAGACATATCTCTATAGTCTTCTGAATAGAATACTCTTGCAATACCTGATTGAATAATTAATTTTGCGCAGTCAAAACATGGACATGTAGTAATATACATATCTGCTCCTTCTGATGAAAGTGTAGATTTACTTACCTTTGCTAGGGCATTTGATTCTGCGTGTAGTACTTCTCTTTTAGTTACATTTTTAGAACAACATACATCATCACAGTCATAGCCCTTTTCTTCTAGGATTTGCTTATGATTTTCATTCTCAATTGCTCTAACCTGATCCTCTTCACAGTCATTATCAAAGCCATGTGGCGTACCGTTATAGCCGGTTGATATAACTTGTGTATCTTTCACAATAATACAACCAACGCGCCTACGTTTAGCATAGGAGAGCTTGGCTATTTGATAAGCCATCTGCATGTAAATTATGTCAACGGGTATTCTTGGCATACTAAAAAAGTCTATGTTTACATTAATTATACATAGACTTTTCTAAAAGTTTCTAAAATGTGTGCATGCTTAGTATTCGAATGGAGGTGCAATATCGTCATCCTTCTCCATACCGTACCACGAGCCCTTATCTTGCCAGTAGAACCATCCGTACTTATCGTCAATAACTACTTCAAACTTACCTTTCGGTAGCCTTACAGACTTCTTAGGAGCTCTAGCGATGTACTTAAGTACTGGTACACCATCGTCCCATGTTTTCTTAGTAGATCTTGCATCAACTGTATCACCATCACCAAAAGCCATGTGATATTCAGCACCTTCAATCTCTTGTGCTAACATCATAGTAGGAGTCGCGTCTGATTCATTTATAGTTGACTCAGCCATTTCTCTCTTATAGACTTGTTGTAACTCTTTAAATTCTGCTTTTAGTTTAGAAGGAATGGTTTTCTTAATACCCCAGTAATCTCCAAAGATCATTGGTGCTATTGCACCCATTCCAGCCTTTTGAACTTGGTTAGCATATTTTCTCGCGTAAGCAGATCTATCAAACCAGTCTAACGCAGCTTGAGCCATCTCTTTTGAAATCTTTTGACCTTCAATTTCAGAAGTAGAGCCTTTAACTACCATTTTAAATAGTTTTTTAGCTGGAGCCTGTCTAGCCTCGTTTAATTCGTTAATTGATTTGATAAATTTCATAGTTATATTATTCTTTTCCTGCGCCGTACATTTCTTTTAACTCATCCATCTTCTTTGCAAAAGCCTCTTTCATCTCATTGCAGTTAGACTCATACATTTCTTGAGTTAATTCTGTTTCTTTAACTTCACCATAACCCTCTTCCATTGCTTGAGCAGCAAGAGTAGCAATTAGTGCAGCATTTTCTTTCATATACATTTCTAAGGTATGATCTTGATACGCATCTTTCTCATAGGCCATTGCAGCCTCTTTTACTTTAGCGTAAGACTCATGTAACATCTCTTCTACCGTTGCTGGTGCTTCTGTTGCTTCTGCTTCTGGCGCTTCTGCTTCTTCTGATTCAACTTCTTCAGAACCTTCTTCTTCAGTTTCATCATCGTCACCGTCTTCGTCATCATCGTCATCATCGTCGTCATCATCGTCGTCATCATCGTCATCATCGTCATCGTCGCCACTATCTTCATCTTCGATTTCTTCTTCAGACTCATCTTCGTCTTCGATTTCTTCAGCAGGTGCTTCAGTACCTTCTTCGCACTCTAAACAGTTGCCGTCTTCGTCAGTGCCACATGGACATTCTTCGTTTTCTACTTCCTCTGTAGTATCAACGTTATCTTGTTCTGATTTTAACTGAACTTGATACTCTTCGAAAGATAATATTTTTTTAGCCATTTTTATTGTGTTTTATTTAATTATATATCTTATTCTATTCCTGGTGTAAGCCCTTTACCATCATCGTCATCTACAAAATCAGTAAGACCTCCAGGCTCATCAATAACGTTGTGTGCAACTAGACCATTTGCTAAGTAAGAGTCTTCTACTTCAACATCAAGTGTATATGTTGTAAAGACTTCTTCTGTTTGAACTGTTTCCATAGATACAAAATTTATCCAGTCAATAATTCCAGATACATCTCTATAATATAGTTTATCACCTGATTGTAAATGTCTAACAGACATGTATCTTATCTCACCACTTCTATTTACTAGAACTGGATGTTCGTATGTAATTCTAATATGATCGTCTTTTACACTAGTATTAATTTTACGATATGCATTATATCTATTTATACCAATTGATTTAACCTCAGAAGTTCCAGCTGTTGCCACGAAATCATTATCAGTTGTTGACCATTCTAACCAAGCATCTTCCTCTTGACTTAAACCATTAAATCCGTAAGATGCTACCATATCGCCAGCTACTAATTCTTCAATTAGTTTATTTGTACCATCCGACATTAATATAGTAGTACCCGCTAAGTGACATCCACCTGGTCCACCGGGTCCAGAACTACCACTTGTAAATGTAAGTTCAAGGATTTGAATTTGTTGACCAGAAACCGTACCTGTTTGATTAAAGCCATCTGGGTATGTAAATCCCCAATTAACATTTGAAGGACCTGCACTGTTTCTAGTAAAAGTTGTAGTCACTGTGCCACCATTACCACTGTATGATATTTGAGGTAAGTTTGCAGTAAGACCACCGTCATTAGATCCAACACTAGTCAATTCAAAGTTAGCAGGGCCAAGATCTTGTGGACCATCCCATTCAAAGTCAAATGAAGTAGTCCATGTTAGGCCGGATATAGATTGTACGATAGGATCTCCTGGATCCCAGTTAAAAGTATATGCTGGTACTGTTGTCGTCGCCGCCAACGTTTGTTGTATAGTAACTACCTCAAAAACACCCGCTTGTGTAGGGTGGTTAATTCTTAAATATGCTGTTCTATTTTGTGTTGATGTTGACATCTTTTATATTATCTATTATTACTTTGTGGTAATGTGGGTGTGGGTGTACTTGTTTGATCTTCAATAGTATAACTTAATAAACCATTACCTGACGCATCAGCGCTTGCATTTACATTTGTAATCCAAGTAGGTATACCCCCTTCGGCTTGTCCGGTCGCATCAGTAACCCATGTCATTTGAGCTAATCCTGTAAGACTAGTACCAGGTCCAGCCCATGTCTGATTCAACGCACTTGACGTCGGCGTCACAGTAAACGGTAAATTCACAGAAGCACCTCCAACCGGTGCAACTGGAGGATTACCCCCTGTTAATTGTATTGCTATCTCTTCAGTATCACCTGTAATTAAAATCTCTCCTGTTTGATTACCAGTTGCGTTTGCCGGCATAGTTACTGTAAAACCAATTTGTCTTGTGTTTTCGCCATTATTTGCAGTTAATCCAGTTATAGCTGGGCTAGCCTCGCTCAGAGTAGTAGCGCCTAAGAAGAAATAACCACTATCTACGTTTATGAGTACTGTTCTACTAGTATCTTCACCTGGTTCTAAATTTTGAATAGTTTGTACTAATTGCGTAGTACTACCGTTTTCAGTAAACTGAGTATTATCAACATTTAGATTTAACGTAACTGTAAAGTCGTATGCACCGGCTCCACCACCAGAACCAGAATCAGTTGTAGTAGCTGCAGTTGCTTGAGTTGTAGCTGCAGTTGGACTTGGAGCTGAAGTTGCTTGAGTTGCTTGAGTTGTAGCTGCAGTTGCTTGAGTTACTGTAACTTGATTTTCTGCATGTTGAATAATTTGAAAAGTAGCCTCATGAATCGCTTCAGGATCTCCAGCATTGTATAACCAATGTCTAATCGCAAAATTAGCAGTTCTAGTACTACCTTGAGAACCTGCCCAATCAGCAATTGTAAAAGAAATTACTGGGTTTACACCTGCATTATTAGTTGAGGTAGTAACCCAAGACACATTATCTAAGTTATTGATAGTATAACTATCGCCCTGAGGATTTGCGTCCCCTGTTAAAATTACTTCTTTTGTATAAGTTGCTGGCATGCCGTTGTTTACTTTTTATTATATATCTAACTGTGCAACATACGTATCCAAAGGCATCGAAGCCACCGTGTATGTTTTAGCTTTTTCATCTGAACCAAATGGGAAATAGAGTTCACCTGTAGAATTTGTCCATGTAATTTTCCATAGATCTAACTCACCTTGTTTCTCTACAGTACAATTATTTTTGTTAAAGATATTCTTTACTTCTCCTTCTTCACCATCAATAGTAATAGTAATTCTATCCCAACAAGTAAATCTAAACCAATCTCTATCAATACCTAAAGGACTTGTCCATATATATGGAGTAGCTTTAAGATCTAAGAAGAATGAATTATTTAATGCTAATTGTACCGCGCTTGTCATTATAGACTGTAACGTGGCTAACTCATTAGCGCCATATACCTCACCAGATAGTGGTGTTATTACTACATCCGCGTCCTTTGCATGTTGTCCACCGTTAGCCATACCACCAACAAGATGCCAATTATAGTTATCATAGTTAGGGATATTCTGCTTCACTGCTTCCCACCATGCTTTAATTTTAGCAGGTGTGCATCTCCTAAATTTTGTAGGATCTGTAGTGGAGATATTATTACCAATCTTTAATTCGTAAGCCATGTTAGTCTTTTATTTTTTATGAAGATCCACCTTCTCCGGAATCATCACATCCATTTACATTTTTAGTATCACCTACAGTCACTGTTTGACCTTGGCTATTAGTACCAGTTACTGCTACATTAAGAGTTACATTCTGACCACCACCATCACAAGGTGAAGTCCAGATATATTCTAACGTACATACTTGAGAGGTTTCATTAGTTAATAAGAACTTATTAGCATTTATTCCTGTTTTAGACCAGCTGTAAGTTACGTTCGTAAGGTTACTCACTGTTGCTGTATAATCTTCAGATCCTCCCATTGTATAAATCCACTCTTCTCCAGAAATGTTTACACTAGGTGGAAGTGTTGTAGTCGATCCCGAGCCACCGCCGGAACCACTAGAAGTTGTAGTTTGATTTGCACAGTTAATCCAGCCACCAGAAGACTCATTGTCATCATTCATACCAATTGACCAGCCTGTCCATGCAAAGTTAGGTTCGTTAGAACTAATTATTTTCATAAAACCGCTATTGCCAGATACACTATAGTTATTCAGGAAGTAGTTCTGGAAGTTTGCACCTCCTTCACCTTGTGGGTATGTAAATGTATTATTGGCTGTTGTTTGGTTACATATTGTGCTCTCTGTATCGCTCTCATGTACTTGAGCAGTGTAAGTTAGTTGACTTACAGAACCTGTGAATGCTATTTCAATGCTTAAGTTATTTGGATCTATTTGATCGCTAAATCCGACAACAACTCTACCTGCTGAATTCACATTAGGGTCAACATAGTAGTTAGTGCCACCACCGCCCCATGATGTTATAGTAACTTGGCTAGGGCTAATGTTATATCCAGAGTTTGCTTCAATATAGAATGCGTCAGCAAAGCTAGAATTAGCAACTCCAGTTCTTGTAAGTGTATTATTAGGAGAGCCTCCACTTGCAACATTATAGACTGATGCATTTGCTATCGAGCTATTCGCTCCAATCGTAACCGTATATGTTGGTTGTGTAGTTGCGTTCGTCGCCGGAGTTGTTGGATTTGTTGCTTGTGTCGTTGCGTTTGTTGCTTGTGTCGTTGCGTTTGTTGCTTGTGTCGTTGCAGCAGTTGCTTGTGTTGTTACTGTTGCAGAACTATCAGCATACTGTGTAATTAAAAAAGAATCAACTAAACTTCCAATAGGATTTTGTGGGTCGTACTGCCAATGTCTTACCTCGAATGTAGCAGTTCTAGTACCTGCCGGGTTATTAGTCCAAGGATTAATAGTAAAGACTGCTTGACCAGTATTTTGATTATCATTAAGGGTAACCCAACCTGCGGTTATCGCACCGTTAACATCTTCCCAAAAATAATTATCTCCGTTAGGATTAGGATCTCCATTAAATTGAACGTTTTTAGTATATTGTCCCATTGTCTATTGGCTTCTTTTTAGTATATATTCAACTAATATATTATTATAGAGTTTTAATGTTATTATCTTTCATCCACTTTTCTAGTTTCTCATAAGCAGCATTAAAAACTCTACTTCTCTTAGTGTCCATATCCATATTATTAAAGTATTCTTTCATTAGGTAATATGCTGGTTCAATAGGCTCACCATTAGCTTCCATATCTCTAATATGTTTACTAACTTCTAAAGCATACATTGCTCCTTGCATAAAGAACATATTGTAACTGGTTAAGTCATTGTAGAATCTTTGATACATCGCGTAACCTACTTTACCAAGCTCCTTTTTACCTTTGTTGTCGTAAGCATATAATTCAGATCTTCTTTTGGTCTCTAATGAAGCTAACCATAAAACCATATAGTTATGTTCAGCGTCGTAGACTGGGTCCATAAACCCACCTTTAACTATTTCCTTTAGAGTAACCTTTACCCACTTTGGATATTTAGGTTTACCATTCTCTTTAGTCCACTTGTCATATTCATAATGGCTCCAGTAACCTTCATTAAGTTTACGTTCATTCATTCCTAGTAATCTTTCTCTCTCTTGCTCTAGGGCTTGAAGAGTTTCATTATCTAACGGTTCACCATCTCCACCCTCTTCGTCCTCAATCTGTTGATCGATAACTTTAATAGCTTTTTTAATAGCAGACTTAGACATGCCTTCAGTAACAGATTCTCCAAGAGCTACAGATTTATCAACTATATCAAAATCAACTGTATCATGAATACTTGTCTTTCTCTTTCCTTCTTTTCCTTTCTTTATTTCAACATAAGCATCTTGTCCTCCTACTTTACCTTCAACTCTTTTATAGAAATAACCATATTGAGTTTTAATATATTCACCAGGTACAATTTTACTTTCTTTAGCATATATGCCTTCAGTAACTGATTCACTAAATAGAGTTTCTCCAGTACTAGACTCAATACTTATTACAGCATTAGGATATTCTTTCTGTAATTCATTAAATACTGCAGGAACTGCTGCTGGAGTTTTTACTAACTCTTGTTTAA
>Ga0213868_10000141_pt1 | contig 62932 bp, 56 predicted proteins | sample PICome_9_FD_160087 | JGI IMG/M metagenome (GOLD analysis project Ga0213868, IMG submission 160087) | Coastal seawater microbial communities near Pivers Island, North Carolina, United States - PICO127 | ecosystem: Environmental > Aquatic > Marine > Coastal | place: USA: North Carolina... | reverse complement strand
AAAAATTCACCTTCAATACGTCGATAAATGGTGGTAATAGAGCTATTGTTCCTGTTGGATCCTATGAAGAGATAATCCCTATGAATATTTTAGTAACACAGCTTCTTAAGGCATTGGTGGTTTCTGATATTGAGGTTGCAACAGATCTAGGGATGCTTGAGTTAACTGCAGAGGATTTAGCTTTAGCTACCTATGTATGCCCAAGTAAATATGATTATTGTTCAATCCTTATGGATAATCTAAATAAGGTTTACGAAGAGTTATGAAATTTTTAAGAGATTCTATTGAAAATATTAAACCTAGTTTTATTAGTGAGGGTAAGTATGCTAAGTGGTTTCCTTTATTTGACGCTGTAGAAAACTTTGTATTCAATACAAAAAAATTAACTAAGAACCCTGTTCATGTTAGAGATTCTGTAGATATTCAAAAAATTATGGTTACGGTTTGGCTTGCAGCTTTTCCGGCAATGTTTTTTGGTATGTATAATTTGGGTGATTATTCACTTAATTATCTAAATCTAATTGGCCAGTCTAATACAGGAGACTGGCATCACATATTTGTAAGTATTGTTGGCTATGATCATACAAGCTTTTTAGCAAAATTATGGTTTGGGGCATGTTATTTTATGCCTATATATATAACAGTTTTTGTTGTTGGTATAGCCTGGGAAGCACTTTTTGCAATTGTTCGAAAACATGAAATAAACGAAGGTGCTTTCGTTTCAACCATCTTATTTTCATTAAGCTGTCCTCCTGATTTACCTTTATGGCAAGCTGCAATGGGTATAACTTTTGGTTTAGTTATAGGCAAAGAAATATTTGGCGGTACTGGTAAGAATTTTTTAAATCCTGCATTAACTGGTAGAGCTTTTTTATATTTTGCTTATCCAGCTCAAATATCCGGTGATAAGGTTTGGATAGCAGGTCTAGCTGATAATAATATTATTCCTGAAGGCTATAGTGGCGCAACTGCTCTTGGCGTAGCAGCCACAGATGGAATGGAAGGCATATATAATAACTTTACCTGGATGGACTCCTTTCTTGGATTTATTCCAGGTTCTGTTGGAGAAACATCAGTTATTGCAATTGGTATAGGTTTGATAATTCTCTTAATAACCAAAGTTGCCTCTTATAGGATTATATTAGGGACACTTTTAGGTATGTGGGCTATGTCTACGATTCTTAATGTGGTGGGCTCTGAAACAAATCAAATGTTCTATGTTCCATGGTATTGGCATCTAGTCATTGGTAGTTTTGCTTTTGGTCTTGTATTTATGGCAACAGAGCCAGTTTCTGGATCAGGTACAAACGCTGGCAGATGGATATATGGTGCTGTTATCGGAATTACGGTTGTTCTTATTAGAGTAATCAATCCAGCATTTCCAGAAGGTATGATGTTGGCAATATTATTCGCTAATTTATTAGCACCCGTTATTGATCATTTGGTTGTAATAAGTAATATTAAAAAGAGAAAGGCTCGTTTATCATGAAAGAATCTGTCTTTAAAACATTAACGGTAGCATTTACAGTTTGCTTGGTTTGCTCCTTGGTTGTCTCATATACTGCTGTAGGCTTAAGAGACTTGCAAAATGCAAACAAATTAAATGATGAAAGAATGAAGATTCTTCAATCTGCAAATATGTACGATCCTTTGCTAAGTGTTGAATCGCAATTTAAGAATCTTGAGATGAAGTACGTTGATTTTAATTCGGGTACAGTTCTAGACTCCTATATGAATTTTAATATTGAAGAATATGATCAAATATCTACTACGCGTGACCCGTTGCTATCAACCAAGATACCTGCTTCAGAAGATATAGCAATTATCAAAAATAGAGAAAATGTTGGAAAATTTTATATTTCTCGAAATGAGAATGGAGATCTAGATAAGATTATTTTGCCGATTAGAGGTTATGGTCTTTGGGGAACATTATTTGGTTATATTTCAATTGAGAATGATTTTAATACAGTTGCTGGATTAGAATTCTATTCCCATAAGGAAACTCCAGGTCTTGGAGCAGAGGTTGATAATCCAAAATGGAAATCTATTTGGCCTGGTAAAAAAATATATAAAGATGATAGTGTTGAGCTTGTTGTTATGAAGGGTTTAGTCCCATCTGATGCTGATAATATAGACTATAAGGTGGATGGTTTATCTGGTGCCACTTTAACAAGTAGGGGTGTCACTAATATGATTTCATATTGGTTTGGTGATTCTGGTTATTCTAAACTTTTATCAGAGTTAAGTTATGAGTCTTAAAAAATACAAAGAAGTACTGTTCAAACCACTTATTGATGAAAACCCTATTACACTTCAGATTTTAGGTATTTGCTCTGCTTTAGCTGTTACCAACAGCCTAGCAGTTACCCTTGTGATGTGTGTTGCTTTAACTAGTGTGGTTTCTTTTTCAAATCTATTTATTTCTATTATTAGAAATTATATTCCTGGAAGTATTAGGATTATTGTTCAAATGACCATAATTGCATCTCTTGTTATTGTTGTTGATGAATTATTGAAAGCATATGATTATGAAACTAGTAAAAAACTATCTGTTTTTGTCGGATTGATAATTACAAATTGTATTGTTATGGGAAGAGCAGAGGCTTTTGCAATGAAAGAAAAGCCATTATTAAGTTTTTTTGATGGTCTTGGAAATGGTTTAGGTTACAGCATTATACTCATAGGTGTTGCTGTCATAAGAGAGCTTTTTGGATCTGGATCTTTAATGGGTTACGAAATTCTTCCTTTAGTTTCTAATGGTGGTTGGTATCTTCCAAATAATTTACTTTTATTACCACCTAGCTCATTTATTATTATAGGTTTGTTTATATGGGCTATAAGAGCATATAGACCAGCTCAAGTTGAGGAAGATGACTTTACTCCATCAAAGCATTCAACCGCTCCAGATTTAACTAAAAGAGAAATAAATGTTTGAACATTATTTAAATATTTTTATTACAACTGTATTTATTGAGAATATAGCATTGTCTGTATTTCTAGGCATGTGTACCTTTATTGCTATTTCTAAAAAGATTGATGCTGCTTTTGGCTTAGGCGTAGCAGTTATAGTTGTCTGTTTGATAACAGTTCCATTAAATAATTTAATTTATAATTTTATTTTAAGAGAAGATGCTCTTGTGTGGGCTGGAATTGAGGGTACTAATTTAGAGTTTGTTGAATTAATAAGTTATATTGGTGTTATAGCTGCATCAGTTCAAATACTTGAAATGTTCTTGGATAAATACGTTCCAGCTTTATATACTGCCTTAGGCCAGTTTCTGCCCTTAATTACAGTTAATTGTGCAATTTTAGGTGCATCATTATTCATGATAGAAAAAGATTTGATGTTTGGAGAAAGCGTTGTCTATGGATTTGGTGCTGGCTTTGGTTGGGCGCTAGCAATTGTCATTCTTGCTGGTATAAGGGAAAAGCTAAAATATTCTGATATTCCCGATGGTCTTAAAGGCCTTGGTGCTACATTTATTATTGTTGGTTTAATGAGTTTCGGCTTTATGTCATTTGGAGGCATATCTTTATAATATGAATATTGATTTAATTTTTGGTGTAATTTCTTTTTCAGGAATTGTTTTAATCTTGGTCATGGTTATTATTGCAGCTAGATCTAAATTAGTTTCCACTGGTGATGTTACTATCGAAATCAATGGAGATAGTGCCAACCCTCTTGTAGTACCAGCTGGATCAAAGTTATTACAAACATTAGCAGAGAATAAAATTTTTCTTTCATCTGCTTGTGGCGGTGGTGGAACATGCAGTCAATGTAAATGCCAGGTTCTTGATGGCGGTGGCTCAATTCTTGCTGCTGAAGAATCTCACTTTAATACAAGAGAAAAAAAAGAAGGTTGGAGATTATCTTGCCAAGTAGCAGTTAAAAATGATTTAAAAATTAATGTTCCCGAAGAGATTTTTGGTGTTAAGGAATGGGAGTGCGAAGTTGTTTCAAATGATAATGTAGCAACTTTTATTAAAGAATTAGTATTAAAGCTTCCTGAGGGTGAGAATGTTGATTTTAGAGCTGGAGGTTATGTTCAACTAGAGGCACCTGAATACGAGATTAACTATAAAGATTTTGATATACAAGAGGAATACCATTCTGATTGGGATAAATTTAAGATTTGGGATAATAAAGCTGTTAATAATGAGCCTGTAATAAGAGCCTACTCAATGGCTAATTACCCTGAAGAAAAAGGTGTTATAAAATTCAATATTAGAATTGCCTCTCCACCTCCTGGTATGGATGTACCTCCAGGCATCATGTCTTCTTGGACATTTAATCTTAAACCTGGAGATAAAGTTAAAGTGTTTGGTCCTTTTGGAGAGTTTTTTGCAAAAGAAACTCCCAATGAAATGGTTTTTGTTGGTGGAGGTGCTGGCATGGCTCCAATGAGATCACATATCTTTGACCAGCTTTTAAGAATTAATACTGATAGAAAAATTACTTTTTGGTATGGTGCAAGAAGTCTAAAAGAGATGTTTTATGTAGATGAGTTTAATGATCTTGCTAATAAATATGATAATTTTGAATGGCATGTTGCATTGTCTGATCCGCAACCTGAAGATAATTGGTCTGGAGATACCGGTTTTATTCATAATGTTCTTTATAAAAACTATCTTGCCAACCATGAGGCACCAGAAGACTGTGAGTACTACATGTGCGGGCCACCAATGATGAACAAAGCTGTTATTGACATGTTGCTTGACCTGGGTGTTGAGCCAGAAAACATAGCTCTTGATGATTTTGGTGGTTAATTTCTAAATTGATAAGTAGAAAGTTTATATCGAAATTTATAGCTCTAATATTAGGTCTTTTATGTCTTTATGTTGCTTACTTACATAACTCATCAAATACATATATTTACAAAGGTACTGCATACGGAACAACATGGTCTATAACAACTATAGATTTTTTAAATGACAAACATAAGACTTCTATAAAAAAAATCATCTCGAAAATTGATTATGTTGCATCAAATTACAAGGAAGATTCTGAGGTTGCTTTATTAAATAATAGTAAAGAATCTGAGGTATACGTATCTGATTATTTATTTGAAATATTATCATTAGCTAAAGAAATAGAAGAGCTATCAAATAATTCTTATGATATTAAACTTGGAAAAGTTTCTAGTTCATTGGGATTTTCTCCTGATTTTAATAAAAATCTAGATCATAGTAGAAATTCAAGTTATCTATTAAATAGAACTAATTATTCTGTAACTAAAAATAGTGATTTTTGGTTTGATCTATCATCTATCGCTAAAGGTTATGCTGTTGATTTGATATCAGAATACCTTGAGGAAAATAATTTTCATAATTATATTGTTGAAATAGGTGGTGAATTAACCCTGAAAGGATTTAATCATAAAAATGACTGGAATATAGCAATACAAGACCCCCAATCCATTTCATCAAATCCTATATATATAGTTTCAAATATTAACGGAAATAAGCTGTCTATAGCTACATCAGGTGAATATCGTAATTTTAAATATAATGATGATGGGTCCAAAATTTCTCATACAATTAATCCAATTAATTATAAATCTATTAGTAATGATATCTTGTCTGTTACAACATTGAGCATTCATTCTGCAGCTAATGCTGATGCGTTAGCAACTGCTTTTAATGTTATGGGCGTTGAGAAGGGGTTGGCTATGGCAAATAAAAATGATTTAGCAGTCATGTTTATAATTAAAAGCAATGATAATTTAATGAGATTTATTTATTCTGATAAATGGTATGATTTAACTAAATGAATACTTTTTTAGCTACTTTTTCAATAATTGGGCTCTCTTTCTTAGGTTTAGCTGTTGGATTAATTCTTAAAAATGAGCCAATTAAGGGATCATGCGGGGGCATGGCGAACCTCGAGGAAGGCTCACCATGTCAGATCTGTGGGAGAACAGATCCAAGTAACTGTGACCAGTAATTAGAATTGATTCATTGTATTATCATCACCTGATGCTTTTAGCGCAGCCTCTCCAGCAAAATACTCTTTATGGTCATCACCCATGTCTGAGCCAGCCATATTTTGATGCTTTACACAGGCAATGCCTTGCCTAATTTCTTTTCTTTGGACGCCTTTTACATAACCAAGCATACCCTGATCACCAAAATATTCTTTAGCTAAATTATCAGTTGATAAAGCTGCTGTATGGTATGTTGGTAATGTTATTAGGTGATGAAATATGCCAGCTTGTTTAGCTGCATCCATTTGAAAAGTTTTAATTTTCTCGTCTGCTTCTATAGAAAGATCAGTATCATCATATTTTTCGTTCATCAGATCATCTCTTTCATAATTTGACAGGTCTTTATCTTCTAAAAGCCACTTATCATATACTTGCTGTCTAAAATTTAGGGTCCAATTGAAAGAAGGACTATTGTTGTATACAAGTTTTGCGTTTGGAATGACTTTCTTTATCTCATCCATCATCTCACCTATTTGTCCTATGTGAGGTTTCTCTGTCTCAATCCATATAAGGTCTGCGCCATTTTGTAGACTTGTAATGCTATCTAATATACATCTTGCTTGACCCGTCCCTTCTTTAAATTTATACAAGTTACTGGGAAGTCTTTTGGGTCTTACTAATGTTCCATTTTGATTTATAACGACATCTCCGTGATTCATTTCATTTACTGGCACTTCCTCTACATCTAAAAATGAGTTGTATTGATCTCCTAAATCACCTTTTTCTTTTGTGACCGCTATTTGTTTGGTTAATCCAGCGCCAAGCGAATCCGTTCTTGCTACAATAATTCCATCATCAACTCCTAATTCAAGAAACGCATACCTCACTGCGTTTATTTTGGCTAAAAAATCTGCGTGTGGAACTGTTACTTTGCCGTCTTGATGGCCACACTGTTTTTCATCTGATACTTGGTTTTCTATTTGAATTGCGCAAGCTCCAGCCTCAATCATCTGCTTAGCCATTAAATATGTAGCTTCTTCATTGCCAAATCCAGCATCTATATCTGCAATAATTGGAACAATGTGAGTCTCATAATTATCTATCTTTTTTTGAATCAGAGTTTTTTCATCAGCAGATGCTTTATCGAGATCTCTAAAGAGACCGCCTAGTTCTCTAGCATCAGCCTGTCTAAGAAATGTATATAGCTCTTTTATCAACGAAGCAACAGATGTTTTTTCATGCATTGATTGATCTGGTAGTGGGCCAAAATCTGATCTCAATGCTGCAATCATCCAACCTGATAAATATAGATATTTTCTATCAGTCGTCTGGAAGTGTTTCTTTATAGATATTAATTTTTGCTGTCCAATAAAACCATGCCAGCATCCTAATGACTGTGTGTACATTTCAGGATTTTGATCATATGCATCCATATCCTTTCTCATGATAGAAGCAGTAAATTTTGCAATATCAATTCCTGATTTAAACTGGTTTTGTAACCTCATTCTATGGACATATTCTGGATTAATAGATTTCCAATTATTATCAGACATTCCATTAATAGCTTTAATATCATCAATTTTATCGCTCATTATTATTCCTAAAATTTAATATGTAGTGAAGTAGATAATAATTAATGTTATGAGTCAATATATTTATTAAAACACTGTTTTAATAAGGTTTAGAAGTGATTATTTTAGTAGTTTTACTACAAAAAAAACTTATTTAGATGATTTAGCTAACTCAATTGATAAGCCGATATAATCTTTTGGCTTTAGATTTAGCAGTATATTTTTAGATTTATTAGAAATTTTTAAATTATTTATAAATGATTGATAAGTGATTAAATCAAACTTGGATCCTCTTGAAAGACTTTTCAGTTGCTCATAAGCATCTGGAATACCCTCAAATCTCATTATTGTTTGCAATGGCTCTGCAAGAACCTCCCAATTATTATCGAGCTCAGTCTTAATAAACTCTTTGTTAGGTTCAATCTTAGACAATCCATTAAGTAATGATTTTATTGATAGATTTGAGTACCCAAATCCAAGACCAACATTTCTCAAAACCGTAGAGTCAGATAAATCTCTCTGATGTCTTGATTTAGTCAATTTCGAAGCAAAAAACTCAAAGAGGGCATTTGAAAGACCTAGATTACCTTCTGCATTCTCAAAGTCTATTGGATTAACCTTATGTGGCATGGTAGAAGAACCAACTTCATTTTTTAAAAGTTTTAATTTAAATATTTCATTTGAAATGTATATCCACATATCCTGACTTAAATCAATTAAGATATTGTTAATTCTAATAATAGAGTGAGATGTTTCAGCTATCCAATCATGGGGTTCTATTTGTGTTGTATGAGTATTTTGTGAAATCTTAAATTGCTTAATAAACTTATTAGTAAAACTTTCCCAATTAATTTTTGAATCCAGTATAGCTAAAGTATGATAATTGCCAGTTGCACCACTAAATTTTGCTAAAGGTTTGATTTTGCTAAGGATATCAATTTGTGTAGCTAATCTTTTACTAAAAACTGACATTTCTTTACCAAGAGTAGAGGGAGAGGCTGGTTGACCATGTGTTCTTGATAAGAATGATAAAGACTTCCATTTATTAGATTTAGATGAAAGGTTTTTTTTGAGAGTACGAATTTCATCTAAATATATATCTGTACCATTTTTTAACATTACTGCATAAGATAAAGAGTTTATATCCTCACTTGTTAATCCAAAATGAATTAAATGAATATAGGTTTTTAAAACTTTATCTTTATTGAAAAAATCACGAATAAAATACTCAACTGCTTTTACATCATGGTTTGTTACTGACTCTATTTCTTTTATTTTAAGCACATAGTCATCATTGAAGTTGCTTTTAAATTTTAAAAGTTTTGAAATTGAAGTTTTGCTTATAGTTTTAAATAATGATGGCTTGTTAACACATATAAAAATTAACCAATCTATTTCGATTTCAAATCTAATTTTAATAAGTGCTGACTCAGAAAAGTTAGATCGTGTGTTTGCAATTTTTGATGCATATCTATTATCAAGCGGTGAAATATTATTAAAATCCTTATTCATAATTCACTTTATAACAAACTTTATATGAGAATAATACATTAATATGATTTAGATATTATTCCACCACCAATACAGATATTATCATCATAAATTACTGCAGATTGGCCTGGAGCAGCAGCTCTAACAGGCTTTTCGAAGTTAATTGTGTATACATTGTCTTTTAAATCAATATGAGCACCAATTGGTTCTTGCAAGTGTCTTACTTGGACCATACATTTAAAGGGTAAATTAATATGAATATCATTTATTCTATGAAGTGAATCTAGTTCAATAATATCACTCATTAAATTTTTGTTATTTACACCCTGGCAAACATATAATTCATTATTAGTAATATCTTTTTTATAAACGTACCAAGGAAGCTCCTGTTTTCCTTTTACACCGCCAATCATAAGGCCTTGTCTTTGTCCTTCTGTGTAAAGAATCGACCCTTTATGTGTGCCAATAATATTTCCTTCCTCATCCTTAATATTACCAGGTTTGAAGTTTATAAATCTTCCGAGAAAATCTTGTAAATTTCTCTCACCAATAAAGCAAATCCCTACAGAGTCTTTCTTTTTTGCTGTAGACAGACCTATATCATTTGCGATTTTTCTAACATCATCTTTAGAAATATCAGATAATGGGAAGAGTGTTTTCTTAAAATCACCTTCACTTACCTCATGTAGAAAATATGTTTGATCTTTTTTAAGATCCTTTGATCTTGCTAGGAAGGTCCTGTTATTTTTTTCTACAATTGATGCATAGTGACCAGTTGCTATAAAATCTGCACCAATCTTAAGTGCATAATCTAAAAAAGATTTAAATTTTATTTCTCTATTACATAGGATGTCAGGGTTTGGGGTTCTACCTTTCTCGTGTTCTTTTAAAAAATCCTTAAAAACACGATCCCAATATTCATCAGAAAAGTTAGCTCTATGTAATGGAATTTCAAGAGAATCACAAACACTTGAAGCATCTTTAAAGTCTATCTCTGAGGTACAAATTTCACCAGGTTCATTCTGCCAATTTTGCATAAATAAACCCACAACCTTGTAGCCTTGTTTCTTTAATAAATAAGCAGCTACAGATGAATCAACCCCACCAGACATGCCTACAACTACAGTTTTGTTATTCTTATCCATTAGGCAGCTTAATACATTTAATATTGAATATTTTAGGAGTATAATTATCACCGATTTTGATGAAGAAATCTTATATACGGGGTAAAAAATGTCATACGAAAAAATTCAAATTCCAGATTCTGGAGAAAAGATATCATACATAGATGGTAATCTTGTAGTACCTAATAATCCTATCATTCCTTTTATAGAAGGAGATGGAATTGGTTTTGATATTACTCCTGCTATGCTAAAGGCAGTTGATAGCGCAGTTAAGGTGGCTTACCTAGGTGAAAGAAAGATTGAATGGATGGAGGTTTATTGTGGTGAAAAAGCCACACAAGTCTATGGAGATGATGTATGGCTTCCAGAAGAAACACTAGACGCCCTTAGAGACTATGTAGTTAGCATTAAAGGTCCTTTAACAACTCCTGTTGGTGGCGGCATAAGATCATTAAACGTATCTTTAAGACAAATGCTTGATTTATATGTTTGCTTAAGACCAATTAGATACTTTGATGGAGTTCCTTCGCCTGTTAAAGAACCGCAGAATGTTGATATGGTTATCTTCAGAGAGAATTCTGAAGATATTTATTCTGGCATTGAATTTCAAGCAAATACTGATGAAGCTTCTAAATTAGTAGATATTCTTAAGAATGAATTTAAGAGTGATAAAATAAGATTCCCGCAAAATGTTGGCTTGGGTGTTAAACCTATTTCCTTTGAAGGAACTTCGAGATTGGTTAAATCAGCTATTGATTACGCAATTGAAAATGACAGATCATCTGTAACCCTCGTTCACAAAGGTAATATTATGAAGTTTACCGAAGGTGCCTTTAGAGACTGGGGTTATCAAATAGCTACTACTGAATATAATGGTGAAGAGCTTGATGGTGGACCGTGGCAGGTTATAAAAAATCCAAAAACAGGTAACGAGATTATTATCAAAGATGTTATCTGCGATGCATTTTTACAACAAATATTACTCAGACCTAAAGATTATGATGTGATAGCAACCATGAATCTTAATGGTGATTATATTTCAGACGCATTAGCTGCATGCGTTGGCGGTATAGGGATTGCGCCAGGAGCTAATCTATCAGATAAGTATGCAGTCTTTGAAGCTACTCACGGCACTGCACCAAAATATGCTGGACAGGATAAGGTAAATCCAGGCTCATTAATTTTATCTGCAGAAATGATGTTACGTCATATGGGTTGGACAGAGGCCGCTGATCTAATTATTAAATCAATGGAAAGAACTATTGGCGCTAAAAAAGTTACATATGATTTTGAAAGAATGATGGACGGTGCAGATCTTGTTTCTTGTTCTGGCTTCGCAGATGAAATGGTTAAAAGAATGTAATGATTGAACTTTCTTCAGAAGCGCCTGATTCAAATAATTTAGGAACTTCTGTACTTGAAAAAGAACCTGAAGTTAAAGAGCCGCCTTTATATCAGGTCATCTTACTAAATGATGATTACACACCTATGGAGTTTGTTGTATATGTTCTCCAATCTATTTTTAACCATAATCATGAGAAAGCGACAGAAATAATGATGGCTGTTCATACAAAAGGTAAGGGTGTTTGTGGTATATTTTCTAAAGAAATAGCAGAAATGATGTCACATGAAGTGAATGAGCTTGCGAAAAGCCATCACCATCCTCTGTTAAGTGAAATTGAACCATTAACTGACTAATATGTTTAGTAAAGATCTAGAACTATCAATTGCAGCTCTTTTTGATAAGGCACAAGATTCAAATATCCAGTATATAACTGTAGAGCACCTATTTTTGATGATACTAACTGACTCTGATGTTGTCTCTTGTTTAAAATCTTACAATATCAATATAGATTCCTTGAAAGCTTCAATTAATGATCATTTATCCAAAACAACCATCCAAAGAGCTGATCAAAAAAAACAAGTTCAACCAACTTTAGGTTTTCAAAGAGTTCTTCAAAGATCAGTTTTTCATATCCAGTCGCAAGGAAAAGGAGTTGTAAAGCCAATTAATGTTCTTGTTGCTATCTTTTCAGAAAAGGAATGTCATTCAGTTTATTTATTAAATAAGAGTGGCTTATCAAGGCTTGATGTTGTTTCTTATTTATCACATGGCCCCAAAGAGTCAGATGATGTTGTTGAAGAGGAGAGGGCGTCTGATGATAATTCTCCAAAAGAATCTTCACCTGAGACTAACTATCTCATCAACCTTAACAATTTAGCTAAAGACAATAAAATTGATTCATTAATAGGTAGGTCATCAGAAATTGAAAGAATGATTCAAATTTTATCAAGAAGGACAAAAAACAACCCTTTATTAGTAGGAGAGTCAGGAGTAGGAAAAACCGCAATTGCTGAAGGTATTGCATGTCTTATTTCAGATGGCTCTGTTCCAGATATTATTAAAAATACTATTGTTTACTCATTGGATATAGCGGCTTTAATTGCGGGTACTAAATACAGAGGTGATTTTGAAAAAAGATTAAAGGCTGTTATATCTTTCCTTAAAAAACAGGATAAACCAATTCTATTTATTGATGAAATTCATACTATCATAGGCGCAGGCTCTGCATCTGGAGGATCAATGGATGTTTCCAATCTTCTTAAGCCCGCACTAGCTAAAGGTGATATTAGGTGTATTGGATCCACAACTTTTCAAGAATATAGAGGTATTTTTAATCAAAACCAAGCTCTATCAAGGAGATTTCAGAAGATAGATGTTACCGAACCAAATTTTGAAGAATGTCTTGAGATAATAACTGGCTTAAAACCAATATATGAAAAATATCATAATGTAAAATATTCAAATGAGTCTTTAAGAAGCGCTATTGAGTTATCTTCTAAATATATGAATGATAGATTTTTACCTGACAAGGCGATTGATGTTATTGATGAGACAGGTTCCATGATTAATATTAATAGAAAAAATAAAAAACCAATTAAGATAACAAAAACTGATATCGAAAAAACGATTTCTAAAATTACAAAGATACCTGAGCAAAGCATTACAGCAGCAGATAAAAAAAGCTTGAAAGCTCTGGAGGATAATTTAAAAAGAGTTATTTTTGGCCAAGATCAAGCAGTTGAAACGCTCTCTAATGCTATAAAACTTTCTAGAGTAGGGCTTAGAGATGATAATAAAACAATCGGCTCATTTCTTTTTACAGGACCAACAGGAGTTGGTAAAACTGAGATATCAAAACAACTGTCTGAAATTTTAGGAATTGATCTTGTAAGATTTGATATGAGTGAATATATGGAACGACATACAGTCTCAAGACTTATTGGAGCCCCTCCAGGATATGTAGGCTTTGATCAAGGAGGCTTACTTACAGAAGCAGTGGTTAAGTCACCAAACTCTGTTCTTTTATTAGATGAGATAGAGAAAGCTCATCCAGATATCTTTAATATTTTATTACAAGTCATGGATGCAGGAGTTCTTACTGATAATAATGGCAGAAAAGCAGATTTTAGAAATGTTATTTTGATAATGACAACAAATATTGGCGCAGAGTTGCTAGCAAAAAGAAATATTGGTTTTAATCAATCCTCTAATGAAAGTGACGCAATGGCATCATTAAACAAACTATTCTCACCAGAATTTAGAAATAGGCTTGATGAAACAATCCAATTTGACTATCTTGATAGATCTGTGATTTTGTCAGTTGTAGATAAATTTCTTATTAAACTTCAGGCTCAGTTAGACACTAGAAATGTTGAGATAAGTGTATCATCTAAGGTAATTAATTGGATTGCTGATAATGGATATGATAAAGAAATGGGAGCAAGACCAATGGAGAGATTTATTGCTAAAAATATTAAGAAACCGTTAGTTGACAAACTATTATTTGGATCGCTTAAAGGTGGTGGGCTTATTAAGCTTGAGATAAAGAAAGGTGAATTAGTCTTTTTAGAATCAAAAAAAGCTATTAAGGTCTGATTACCTCCCTCTAAATATAATTCTTCCTTTTGTTAAGTCATAGGGGCTCATCTCAACCTTAACCTTGTCACCAGTTAAAATTCTAATGTAGTGCTTTCTCATTTTGCCAGATATATGAGCTTCTATGACGTGATCATTTTCAAGTTTAACCTTGAATGTTGTATTTGGTAGAGTTTCTATAACTTCACCCTCAAATTCTAAATTATCTTCTTTTGACATGAGGCTATTTTAAACTAATTTTGATGTAATAGGTGCTTCATATAGTTATATAATATAGAAAATTTATTAATAATAAGGATTCAAAATGATCAAAAACCCTGGAGAAATCACACTCGATGATGCTTTAACTATTTGTAAAGAAGCTCTTAAAAAAGGTAGAGAATTAGATCTAATGCCATTAACAGTAACAGTTGTCGATGTTGCAGGCGTAATAAGAGCAACAATGGCTGAAGAAGGTTCTGGATTTATAAGATCTGATATAGCTTATGCTAAAGCATGGACATGTTTGGCATTCAATGTTTCATCTAATACATTAAGAGATATATTTGAAGGTCAGCCCAGATTAGCTCCAGCAGTTTCAGCAATGCAAACAATGGCTGGAGGAAAACTTGTTCCTACACCTGGAGGCATGTTAATCCAAAAAGACGGAAAAAACATTGGTGCTGTAGGTGTAACTGGTGATAAATCAGATCAAGATGAATTATGCGCTATAGCAGGAATCGAATCATTGGGCTACATTCCAGGCCATAAAGCTAGTTAATAACATATAATATTAAACATAATATATATTATGCGAAGTTATATATTAATATGAATATAATTAGCGGCAATACCCTTTTGTACAGAGTTTTATAAATTATCTTTGTAATTTAGAAGATTAATCAATGGTTGTAACTTCTATATAGTCTATAAGTAATCTACCCTTATCAGGATTGTCTAAGTTTGAGCACTCTGAGTCTTGGCAATATTTAGAGTTATTGATATATCCTCCATTTGTACCTCCTACTGCAACATTCATTATTAAATAAAATGGCTCATTAAATGGCCAATACATTCCATTTATAAAATCTGGCTCTGTTGAGTAATCAATTGAATGAAATGGTTCATCAAATGTATCTAAATAAAATTCAAGTTTGTTTGTCTCCCATTTAAAAGTAATTGAATGAAATTTATCAACGAAATTGACATTTTGTGGAACTGTTTCAATTGCATATTTATAAATATGATTTTGATAGTCCATCCCATAATGGACTGTAGCTTGAATTTGATTGTCTTGGTTAGAGTACATATGCTCCATAATATCTATCTCACCATCTCTAGGCCAAGATGTATCATTATTATCAAATGATTGTGGCATCATCCAAAATGCTGGCCAATGACCACTACCCTCTGGAACTTTAAAGCATACAGTAACTTCTGATCCAGGACTTACATTAAGTTTATTTTTGGTCACTAATTTACCTGACGTATAATTAAAGGTTCCACCCCATGAACTACAATCATTAGTTGCACAATACGGATCATCGAAAGGAGTCTGTCCATAGCCTGTATTCCAGTAAATAGGTTGAATCTTTAAATACCCATCTTCTATGAAAGTATTTTCAGTCGAACCTGTAGAAGCATTACAGTCTTTAGAGTACCCACTTTCACAGCTAGTATAGTATTGCTCTTCATCATTCCCCCAACCTGGGACCCATTGTCCTCCGCTAAAGAAACCATTGCCAGTTTCATAAGAAAAATTATTTGTATCAAGTATGTTTGAAGTGAAATCTTCTAACCAATAATTTGACCCGCTATTTGTTGTTGCTCTGCAGTATGATGGCTTGTCCTGATCATAAGGGTTACCACTTCCAGAAGTATTTTCTGTAACTTCAATAGAAACAGATTTTTGTGCACTTGAACCACTAGAATTAGAGCAAATTAATAAATATTCAAATGTACCAACATCAGACATTAATAATACTTCAGTGCCGCTTGTAGCTTTTGATCCATCCCAACTTCCAGATGCAGAGCATGAAGTGGAATAAGATGAAGACCATGATAATGTTATTGAATTACCTGCAACAATAGAAGTTTGATCAGTAGTAAATGAATTTATAACAGCCTGATTTGATGTACCACCTGTGTTACCACCTCCTCCGCTAGAGTTTGATGAAGAACCTCCGCCTCCACCACCGCCACATGCTGAAATTAAAAAAATAGATGATAGTAAGGTTACATTTAGGAGATTTTTCATTGTTAATGATTAATTTTAAAAAACAATATATTGTATAGAATATATATTTAAATTAAACGGGAATTTAGAATGAATAGAATAATATTTAAAGGATTTTTACCACTAATTTTAATAACAAATTTATATGCTTCAGCATTGTCTGAGCCTACTACTTATTCCAAAGACCTATATAATCAATCTATATTAGATGGAAATTATGATGCGACTATCAGCAAGCCAGACAAATTTCTTGATTTTAATTATGGTGAGCGTGTTGCCTCACCCTCTCAAATCTCAAATGCAATATCAACGTGGGCTAAAGAATCAAATAAATTAAAAGTAGTTGAGTATGCTAGATCTCATGAAAATAGACCTTTATATGCTCTATATATCTCTGCTGAATCAAATATAAGTAAACTAGATCAAATTAAAACAGACATAGGAATGCTTGCTGATGCTCGATCTACTAGTGATTCTCAAGCGAAGCGTTTAATAAAATCTTTACCAGCCATAGCATGGATGGCCTACTCTATTCACGGAAACGAAACCTCTGGCTCAGATGCTGCTTTAGGTCTCATTTATCATCTCATTGCTAGCAAAGATGAAGAAGTCATAAATATGCTATCTGATATGGTAATTATTGTTGACCCTATGATGAATCCAGATGGAAGAGATAGATTTGCTAAATCTCTTGAACAATATCGCGGAACAGCACCAAATTATGATGACCAATCTCTACTTCATACAGGTGATTGGCCATATGGAAGAACCAATCATTATTATTTTGACCTAAATAGAGATTGGTTTTACCTTACTCAACCTGAAACACAAGGAAGAGTAGCTCTAATAAATCAGTGGAATCCTCAGATTCTTGTAGATGCTCATGAAATGGGTGCACAAGATACATTTATGACGGGCCCTGCGAGGGAACCTGTTAATAAAAATATGCATTCTAGTTTACTGAAATGGGGTAATGTTTTTGCTCAAGACCAAGGTTCTGAATTTGATAAAAGAAACTGGCGTTTTTACACAGGTGAGTGGCATGAAGATTTATATCCTGGCTATTCTTTTTATGTAAATTTCAGGGGTACATTAGGAATTCTTTATGAACAATCACGAATGGCAGAAGACGGAGTTAAAAGGCCAGAGGGAACTATACAATCATATAAAGAATCCGTGCATCATCAATTTGTGAGCTCTTTAGCTAACCTAAAAACTTTACAAATGAATAGTGATGCAATGTATAAAGATTTTTGGGAAGGCAGAAAATTAAATATATCTGATAATAGTAAATGGGCCAATAAATCTTTTGTAATCCTTCCTACAAAGAATAATAAAAGGATTAATACTCTTGCGGAGAAATTAAGAGCTCAAGATATTGAAATATATCAAAGTATTAAGGAAATTAAAGTTGAGGACGCATTAAAACAAACAGGTGATGTGTTAAGTGAATTTGTAATACCGGTTGGAAGTATGATTATTCCTAACAGGCAACCAGAGGCGCCTTTAATATCAGCAATATTAGAGTTTGATGCAGAAATTGATGATGAAGTCCTTGTCAAGGAACGACAAGCCACTTTAAAAGATGGATCTTCGATTATGTATGATACAACAGCCTTTAATTTCACAATGATGTATGGCTTGGATGCTATAACAGTTGCTGAATTTCTTAATAAAGGAATTAAAGAATGGGCGCCCTCACCTGTTGTAATTGATGTAAATGATATTGCGGTTATGTGGGCAGTTGAAGGTCAAGATGACTCTTCAGTATCATTTGCTGCAAGACTTATGGAACAAGATATTAATGTGAGGGTTGTTGACAAAGACATTCTACTTTCAAATAAATCCCTATCAAGAGGAAGTGTTATTGTTCTCGCAATGGATAATCCAAGTATTAAAAATTTAACTTCATTAATAACAACAACTGCAAAAAATTTAAATATTTCTGTTTTTTCTTTAGATTCAGGATTTGGAGATAAAGAGCTGCCAGACTGGGGTGGAAGACATTTTAGACTCTTAAATAAACCTCAAATAGCAATCCTTGGTCAAAATGGATTTAGTTCATATGACGTTGGCGCAAGCTGGTGGTCGTTAGACCATCATCTTGGTATTAGGCATAGCCTCCTGAATACATCAATGATTGGCTACGCTGATCTTAGAAGGTATAACACGATAATAATGCCAAGTGGTTATAGAAATCTGTCTCAAAGTGAAACCTCAGCTCTTAAGGATTGGGTTAAACAAGGTGGTACCTTGATAACACATAACGGAAGTACAAGAAGACTTATTTCACAAAAAGAATTTAGTAGTGTTAAAGATATTTCAAACTCTTTTGATTCTAGCCATAAGTTCAATGTGGATCTGCAGAGAGAGTTATTGGCTTTAGATACCAAGATAGATAAAAATATTGTTAATTCTAATAAGATTAATTTAGATCTTAGCTATCCATGGGAAAAAACTACAAATAAAATTAATATTGATACATTGAAAAAAAGAGATAAGTGGCAATCATTATTTATGCCATCTGGCGCTTTTGTTTCAGGCAGGATAGATAAAAATCACTGGTTAACTTTTGGCTCTATTGAGACTATGCCCCTTCTCTATTCTAATCTTCCAGTATTGATGTCTGATTCTCGCTCAAATGCAGTAATTAGAGTTGGAGAATTATCAACCAATGGAAGTATAGATGATTACAGGTCAATAAACTGGTCAGATATTCCTCCAGGCATTGATTTGAATGTAAGAATGAGTGGCTTAGTTTGGCCTGAAGCATCATCAAGGATAGCTAATTCAGCTTACCTAACCCAAGAAAGCTTTGGTAAAGGGCAAATTATACTTTTCTCGGGTGAGCCAAACTTTAGAGGTTCTACCCTTGGTACAAATAGATTCTGGCTTAATGCAGTTGTCTATGGTTCTGGCTTGGGGACTAAATCAAACCTAACACTGTAAAAAAACTAATATTTATATATAAATATTAGACTTATTAGAAATGTAAATTAGTGGCAGTTAAAGTACTATCTAAGGGTATTTAATCATTTAACGGGAGAGAAATTATGAATACAGAATATGAAATTTGGAACCTAATGTACTTAGGGTTTATATCAAATGCTATGTATATGGTTGCTATGGTTTTACTAACCTGGCTTGGCTTTAGATTTGCTGCAAGAATTTATGATGATTCTAATGCAAACATTGGTGCAAAAGTAACAGCAACTGCATTTTATTTACTTGTAGGTATTATGTTTTACAACACTGCACAAATTGGTGGAGCTATTATTGGTGGAGCAGCAGAAAATCTTTCAGCATTAGAAGAGGTATCTTCAAGAGGACAAGACCTAATAGACAGAGTTGAGTCTGGTTTTGTACCAGGTGGCTTAATATCCACATTATTGAATGTTGTTATTGTATTTTTCCAACTTGCTATGACTTGGGGAAAAAAGGCTTAATAACATTTAAGCTTTCATTAAGGGGATTAATATCCCCTTTTTTATTGCATAATAAAAAAGTTTTTCAAATTAAAAGAATTTGTATATTATATTTTTATGAGCAAAGCAAAAATAGCATCTTCGTTTATAAAAATTAAGTTCCATAACATTGGCTCAATTTTAATTAAAACAGCTGGTACTTATGCTGTATCTGCTTTTGCTCTAATTCAATTATCAAGTATTGTAGTAACTAATATCTCAACAACTGATATTCTTGGAATTACATCTGAACGATTTATGCAACTACTATTCATCGTCATTGTTATTGGCTTTCCACTATCTTTGATCATAGCTTTTGCTTTTAAGAAAAAAAATTTAAATCAAGAAGTTCTAAAAGATTATGAAGATTTAAAAAATGTTATTTCAAACAAAAAGCCAAAAATAGGTGTCATACCTTTTGAAAATCTTAATGACGATAAGGATGGAGCTTTTCTTGTAGATGGTATTGTTGAAGATCTGATAACAGAACTTTCAATGATAAAAGAAATATCAGTTGCAACTAGAAAGACTTGTTTTGGTCTTAAGGGAAAAGATTACACTAGCCAAGCATTTAAAGATGAGTGGGGTTTTGATTATGTGGTGTCTGGAAGTATTAGATCTGCTGAGGATAAATTAAGAATATCTGTTGAATTAAGTGATATGGAAGATGATCAGGTAATCTGGAGCAATAAGTATGATAGGTTGAAAGCTGCTATATTTGATTTACAAGATGAAATAGTCACACAAATTATTTACAGCGTAATTGGTGAGATAGAGATAACTAGTCTTAAAAGAGCTCACAGAAAACCTACTGAAAACATGACATCATATGAATATACTCTAAAAGGCAGAGCCCTTAATCAAAAATTTGAAAAAGAAGCAAACGCTGAAGCTATTAAAATGCTAGATGCTGCAATTGAGGCAGATGAACTCAACCCCCTACCCCATTCATGGAAAGCATGCACACTTGGCCAGTCGATGTTCTTAGGTTTTAAGGATCAATCTGAAGTAATGCCAGACATGTTAGAAGCTTTAAGTAAAGCGAATGAGCTAAATGACAATGATTGGAATACTAATAGAATTCTTGCAGAAGCCAATCTAACAATGAATGATTTTGAGCAAACAAAAGTTTATGCAACTAAAGCCTATAAAGCAAATCCAAACAACCCGCATGTTTTGTCTATCTATGGTGAGTCTTTATTGAGAAATGGAGATACAGATACTGCAATTAAAATATTTGAGAAAATGTATGAATTAGAGCCAATAGTTGCAGCAGACACTAACTCTGATAGACCATTGCAAGCAATACTTTTTGCATACTATATGAATAATGATCTAGATAAATGTAAAGAATTATTAACTCAGTTAGATGATTTTACATCTAAAACTTGGCTAGCTTTAATAGATTTGCATCATAGAAATAATAAAGACTATATACAAGAGGATTGGTTCATCAAAGGCATGAACAAATATAGAAATTTAAATTGGAAAAATGAAATTAAGTCATTTCATCTAAACAATAAGGTCATATTAGAGAATCTATCAAATACGGCAGCAAATCTAGCTTAGCTATCAAAATAATAATTTAATACATCTCAAATCTTATTTATACTAAGCACAATAATATGAATAAATTTCTTACTTTAATAATTCTTTTAAATATATCCTGTACAACAATGATTGAAAATAAACCTGAAGCAAAAAAAATACCTAAAATTTTAAACAACCATAATAATGAAAGAATAGATAACTATTACTGGTTAAGAGATGATTCAAGAACTGATGAGAATGTAATTAATTATTTAAAAGAAGAAAATGCTTATAAAGAAAATTGGTTTAAATCAAAAAAACCATATAAAAATGAATTAATTGATATATATAAAAAACAACTTCCTAAAGAAGAAGTTTCACATCCCCTAATCAATGATAAATATAAGTACTTCACAAAAATTAATAACAATGAACAATTAAAAAAGATTTATAGATCCTCTAATAAGAAAGAAGAATTATTATTTGATCCTAATATAAAGCTTGAAACTCAAGAATACTATGACGTAAAGGGAGTATATCCATCAAATGATAATTCACTCCTTGTATTAAGCGAGGATAATAATGGCAGAAGAATATATACATTAAAATTCCTTGATCCTAATAATAAAGAATTTATATACGAATCTATTGAGAGAACTACTGGTAATGTAATTTGGTCAACTGATAATTCATATATTTATTACATTAAGAAAGATCCAACAACATTGATTGCTAATGCGGTTTATAGACACCAAATAGGAAACTCAGTTTTAGAAGATAAATTAATCTATAAAGAAGAAGAAGAGTCATTTGAATTATCTCTATCTAGATCTAGAGATAAGAATTATTTATATATAAATATTAACGCTACAGATAATAATGAAATTAGAACAATTAATTTAAATAATCCTCTTTCATTACCGCAAATTTTTATAAATCGAGAATCAAATCATCTCTATTATATTGAGCATGCAGGGAATAATGTTTTCTTGGTTTTATCAAATAAGAATGCTCCTAATTTTAAAATCTTAAAATCTATTTCTGAGACTAATAGAGACGTTGAATCAATGGAAACTATCGTGGAGCATTCTGCAGATATTTTTATAAATAATATTTTGCTTGTGAATAATACTTTAATCCAAGAAGTTAGATTTAATGGTTTGCCTGAAATATATTTATTAGACATAACTTCGAAAAAAACTAATAAAATTCAATTTAATGATAATGCGTATGATGTTTCAATTAATAACATACATTCGAATAGTGAATCATTTTTTTACAATTACTCTAGCCTTTTAAATCCTGAGGCTATTTTTGAATTTGATATTAATAAATTTGATTCTAACCTTGTGTGGAGTAAACAAATTAATAATTTTGATAAGAATGAATATAAGGATAATAGATTTTTTATTACAGCAAGAGATGGTGAGAAAATACCAGTTGTAACTATTGCCAAGAAAGATATTGATTTAAAAAAAGCGCCTATCTTATTTTATGGTTATGGTTCATATGGAATTAACATTGATGCAAATTTTAGACAATCCATAATACCTTTATTAGATAAAGGCTTCATTTTCTCAATTATAAATATCAGAGGTGGTGGCGAGATGGGTAAACACTGGTATGAAATGGGTAGAATGAAAAATAAAATGAATACCTTTTATGATTTTAATGATGGTGTTAGAGCAGTTCTTAATAAATCAATTGGTGATCCAAATAATGTATTTGCCAGAGGAGGAAGTGCTGGTGGTCTTTTGATGGGCGCAATAATTAATTTAGAGCCTGAATTATATAAAGGGATATTATCAGGCGTTCCATTTGTAGATGTTATTACAACCATGTCAGACCCTTCAATACCATTAACAACATTTGAGTATGGTGAGTGGGGAAACCCCGCAATTGAAAGTGAGTATGAATATATGATGAAATATTCACCATATGACAATATAGATTATAAGAATTATCCAGCTATATTCATAACTTCTAGTCTATATGATTCACAAGTTCAATATTTTGAGCCAGCCAAATATATTGCCAAACTAAGAGATTATAATCTTTCAGAAAATCCAATTTTGATGGATATGAATCTCATCGGAGGCCATGGTGGAATGAGCGGCCAAATTAATCAATTCAATGAAATTGCAGAGGAGTTTAGTTTTATATTAAACCTATCAGAATCTAACTAGGTAATAACTACAATATAATAAGCAGTAGGTATAGCCATTAACCAAAGGATGAATCCTAAAGCAAAGGGTTTTAAATTCAATGATTTAAAATCGATTAGAGTGGTCTGAGTGCCTATACAAAATAGACCTATCATTAAAATACTCTTACTTAATATCCTTAGTGTCAATTCTGTTGAGTAATCAATAATTCCAGTTGTATTGATTAATACAGCCAATATAAAAAAGAAAACAAATATAGGATATTTAGATTTGCCATCTTCTTCTTTATATAAAAAATTTAACAATATAATTAATGGGATTAGCCATAAAGTTCTAGCTACTTTTAAAGTTGCAGCTACTTCAACTGACTCAGTGCTATATTCTAATGCAGTCCCAATAACTGATGATGTATCATGGACTGCTAAGGCTACGAATGAGCCAAATTCAACACTATTCATTGATAAAAAAGATCCAATGTATGGAAAAAATATCAAAGCAACTAAATTAAATATAAAAATTATAGTTAGTGCTAATATTAAGTCACTTTGCTTTGCTTTAATTATTGGAGCTATTGCAGCAATTGCTGTACCTCCGCATATAGCAGCCCCAGAAGCAATGAGAATAGAAATATTTTTATCTAAGTTTAATATCCTAGAGATAACTAAACCACCAAAAAAAGATAAGAAAACGAAAAAAGTAATCCAACCAAAATAATTATTTCCAATATCAAAAGCTGATTTTAGTCCAATCGTTAAACCTAGTATTACAACACCAATTTGCAAGGGTATGGTTGAAACGCGTCTAGTAATAAATTTTTTATCAGGTTTAATGAGTAAGGAAAATATAATACCTAAACCAATAGCAATTGGTGCGCTCATAGTAATTAATACTAAAATAAGAAAAATAGACAGATATAAATAAATCAAAACTGGCTTGTGCTTAGCCTTTTACAAACTTCATTATATTCAGAAATGGTAGTACTAATTATTTCATCAACACTTTTCACTTTATCTATTAAACCAACAGATTGACCTGATAGAGCTGGGGCTGCATTCATATCACCGCCAAAATATAGGTCTTTTATTTTCATAAGTGCTGACATGTCCATTACCCCCTCCTCATCTATTTTGTTGGTCAAGTCAGTTTTTATTGCTCTTATTACTGGTTTAGATTTTTTATTTAATATAAGAGTTCCGTCAATTGGTGAGTTAATAATTGAGTCTTTAAAATTAGAATGAACAGGTGATTCTTTGCTTGAAACAAATCGTGTGCCCATTTGAATACCATCAGCACCAGCAGCTATAGCAGAAGCCATTCCAATACCATCTACAATACCGCCAGCTGCTATTAAAGGTAAATCAATTTCTTTTTTTATAGCTTGAATTAAAACTGTTAGCCCTACCTCGATTGGGCTTTTAAACCCCCCTCCTTCAGTTCCTTCAACAACAAGACCATCAACACCTGCATTGCAAGCTTTAATTGCACCTTCAAGACTAGGAACAGCATGATAGACTTTTATCCCAGCATCCTTAAGAACGTTAACGTATTTTGTTGGATCACCTGCGGATGTTGTTACAAATTTAACTCCATGATCAACACAATACTTAACCATTGAATCATCTTTTAAAAATAAAAGAGGTAGATTAACTCCAAATGGTTTGTCTGTAAGGGATGACATTTTTGCAATTTCAGATTTACAAATATCTACTTCGCCAGATGAAGTTTCAATGATACCTAAACCTCCAGCATTTGATACAGCTGATGCTAGCTGACTTCTTGCAATCCAACCCATGGGAGCTTGGATAATTGGATACTTAACACCTGAATCTTTTAAGAATTTATTCATATAGTTATTTTATATATTGAAAATATTTAGTAAAACTCTATTAATGCACAATGGTTGAGTATTTATCTTATACTTTTATGAAAGCCTGTGTAATCAGTTTCAGATTTTTGATAATCTAAAGAACTGGCATCACCATAAATTTCAGATTCAAACCAATCTATAAATGACTGATCTCTAGTCATTTTCCAAAAATCCCAAACAGTTCTTGCAAGAGGAGTTTTAAATGTACCAAGCTTTAAAGCATTCATTCGAACTTCTAGATGTTTTTTATCTACGAAATTATTTTCAACTTTCTCATATACATCAAATATATCAACCAGAGTGGTGATTAAAAACATAGTAACCCTCACCCTTTCTCTATCTGATAATTCTCCAGACCAGTCTTTTGATAAAAATTCACTAAACTCACCATCTTTAGATGAAGCAAAATACCTTTCGTATTGTCTTTGTGTAAGAGAGTGACCAAATTGGGCTTTTGTAATTTCATTCTGTTGGTGTATTTGAATACCAAGATATACAACCGAAACAACAACACCTAGTGCAGCAATGATTTGAACAATTAAAATTATAATTTCGTTATTCATGCTATTAGCTTATTACAAATTTCATCATAGCATCATAATATGGCCTTAATTCATCGGATATTTTTTTTGCTTCTTTAGAAAGTTTAATAGATTTTGATGAAGTATTTTTAGAGAACCCTGTTGTCGTCATTACTGAGGGATACCAATGTTTTGCCCAAACTCCATCAGAATTCCTTAAACCAGATTCCCATGAAAGCATTCTTGAATCCCATGGAATACCTATAGATAAACATAATTTTTTTAATACACGCTCTGGATTATCTAATAATATAGACGCGTCAATAACAGGACATGGTCCATTTGATCCAGAAATTAAATTAAATATTTTAAGTTGTTGTTTAAAACCTAAGTCTATTGCGCTAGCCTCATCCCATTTATTTAAAAAACTAGAAGTAACTAGATCGGGATCTCTAATTAAAAAACAATTAATTGACTTATAGGCCCACCCCAATGAATTAAAATCATAAATATGTTGTGACATATGTTTTTGATAGACATAACCATTTACAGATGTCATTTCACAAAGTGATTCAACTTTTTTGTAGTTTGTTTCCATAGAGCTGATGACATCTTCTTTAAGCGGGTGATTTTTATTAAATTTTTTTAAATAGGCGCCATAAAATGGCTCATCAATAACCTTAGTGACATCCTGTCTATTCTCAAAACTTCTCATCACCGCAGTTGAAAGATTTCGCGGGCCAGACCACATAGCAATTATATTGTTTTGCATTAATAAAGATTTAAATAAAGTTCTTTTAATTTAGTATTCATTGGCCCTGGATTTACTCCATCACCTATCTGTCTTCCATCTATATTTATAACATGCCTTAAAGATCCTAATGTTCCTGTTATAAACACTTCATCTGCTGAATAAACATCAACAAGCGAGAAATTTCTTTCATAAATATTAATGTTATTATTTTTACATATGTCTATAACTTTTTTTCTTGTAATACCATTCATGCAGTAATCGCCGCTACTAGTCCAAACCTCATTATTTTTTACAATAAAAAAATTGCATGAATTAGTGGTGTTAACAAAACCCAATGGATCTAACATCAGCGCCTCATCTGCTCCATTTTTTTTAGCTTGAATACATGCAAGGATACAATTTAACTTTGAATGGCTATTTAGTTTAGGGTCTTGGCTCATTGGCAGTCCTCTTACTTGAGGTACTGTAGCTAAGGTTATACCATCAGTTGGTTTAGCATCATCTGAATATTCCATTATGATTACAATTGAAGGTCCTTTGATGGATAAATTAGGTTGTTGAAAGGGTTTAATTTTTTCACCTCTAGTTATCATTAATCGAGCATGAGCATTATCATGCATATCATTAGCTAAACGTGTTTTCTCAAGAGCATCGATAATTTCTTTTTTTGATTTATTTAATTCAATATCAATAGCCTTTAACCCTTCAAATAATCTATCAATATGTTCATCCAAGAAAATCCACGACCCATTTACAAGCCTTAAGCCCTCCCAAATACCGTCACCCATTAAAAATCCACTATCATAAACAGAAATTTTTGCATCATTTCTTTTAAACAGACCCCCGTCTATATAAATATAGATATCTTTATTTTTATTAAAATGGGATATATTTTTATCATTCATAATTCTTTAATTTATATTTCATTATCCATTACAGCGTCAACTCTAAATACTGTCAATCAATATTTAATATTAATCAAACTTAAAAAAATCTTATTAATATGCTTAAATATTTAAAATGAAAACTCTATCTCTAAAAATTGTAATGTTATGGTATGCGTTGGCATTAACTCTTCCTTTGTATATGAATCAAATGTATAGCCCGTTTGCAAATATATGGTTAGAGATTCTTTTATTGCATATTATTGCTACTGTAATTATTTATATTGGTAGTGTTATCCATAAAAATTCAAGCCTATATGATCCTTTTTGGTCAGTTGCGCCAATACCAATAGTTTTATATTTTTGTTTCTTTCATGATACAAATATTTCTGTCATTAATTCTTTGCTAATATCGGTCCCTATATTAATTTGGGCTATTAGGCTTACTCGTAATTGGGTTATATCTTGGCCAGGTTTTATTCATGAAGATTTTCGTTATATTGATCTAAAAAAGGGCAATAAATTTAGATTAGAATTTATTAATTTTACTGGCATTCATCTCATACCAACACTTCAAGTAAACGTTTCTCTACTGCCTATATATTTTTTATTCACTAGTAACAATTTAGCTAATACAAATTATCTATTATTATTTGCTAGTTTATTTTCTGTTTCTGCCGTGATCATAGAAACTATTGCTGATGAACAAATGCGTGAATTTAGGAAGAATAAATTAAATAAAGGTAAGACAATGAATAAAGGTCTTTGGCGCCTCTCAAGACACCCTAATTACTTTGGTGAGGTAATGTTTTGGGTAGGTTTATATCTAATGGCTGTTCTTGCTGTAGAAACTCCGAATTGGTTGTTAGTATCACCATTATCCATGATTATGCTTTTTGTCTTTATATCATGTCCGATGATGGATAATAGAAGCTTAAAGAAAAGACCTAGTTATCATAATTATATGAATAGCACATCACAGCTCTTTTTATGGTTTCCTAAAAATTAGACAAAAAAAAGCACCGACAAGCGGTGCTTTTAAATTTAGATTAATTACAGAGTAATTTTGAAACCTAAATATGTCATTCTTCCTCTAGCATCATGATGTTTTGGATCATAACTGAAATTAGCAGCATCATAAACCATAGGTGCCTTTTCATCTGCAGCATTATTTACGCCGGCAGATAAGACAACATTAGCATTACCGAGCTCCATGTTATAAGTATATTTAACATCAATTGTTTCAAAAGCATCTATGTCTTGAGTAAATCCTCTTGAGGCTGACGCTGCATCCACAGCTCTTGTAGTTTCGTATTCTGAAACCCATCTATAGTAAGCCGTAACGTTATGGTTGCCGTTTGTAAGGCTGGCTGTTAAAACAGATTTAGTCTCAGGCAATGAACGTGCAAAGTTGTCATGATTGAATAGACCAACAACATCCACCATTCCACCAGCGCTAGGAATTTTATACTCGAGCATATGTGCGGAGTTAAATCCAAGAGATGCTTGTCCATATGCAGTATCAAAGTCATATGAAGCTTCTAAATCGATACCGCTTGTATCAATTTTAGCTGCGTTGAAATAACTAGTTGTAATACCAACTAATGTTCCATTGATTCTTTTGATATCATCGCCATCTGGATTCGCTATAATCTTACCTTGAGCACTTTCAAGCGTAATAACATCTTTGTACTCAATTGACCAATAATCAACAGACATAGATGTTTGCTCATTAGGTGTCCATATAGCTCCTAAATTTAGGTTATTTGACTCTTCAGGAGTTAGAACAGGGTTGGCAGCTACAGCCACTCTAATAAACGCTGTTCCACCTTTTGTAGTTCCATCAGCATTAAAGTCCTGAATACCTTGTAAAGATACTAAAGAAGAATCCAATTGAACTAATGATGCTTCTCTGAAAGAAGTACTATAAGAGCCTCTTAATACAAGATTATCTGATTGCTGATATCTTAGTGAAACCTTAGGGTTAAAAGTAGAATCAGAATCTAGATTTTCATATCTGAAAGCACCTTTAAACTGAAGCTTATCAGAAAGATCCCTTCCACCTTCAACAAAGAAGGATGTTGAATCTCTTCTTGAATCATTCTCAAGACCACCACCTAGGAATATAAGATCGGATTGCTGGGTAATACTACCATCAGAACCAAATACAGCTTTAGATTCATCGTTTCTAACAATTTTAAAAGATTCATTTTTGTACTGGAATCCTGCAGCAACATCCCAACCTCTTCTTTGTCCTGTAACTACTACATCAAAAACTTGAAGTTTGGCATCAGACCATCTTTCTTCACCAGATGATATATGATCAATTAGGCTTTGTGAGTTTGCAGATGGATCAAATAAGTTCCATGACTCAGTTCCTGAGACTCCACCAACACCATTAATTGCAGCATCAAATCTAGATGTACTTGTGTCAGGTTGAAATAAATAACTAGAATTTGAACTTTCTGTGTAATGCACATCCCAGTCCATTCCATTATCAAAAGAGCCATTAAATCCTAAAGATACTCTTGAATTATCATATTCTCTTGGAGCTAATGGTGAAGGGAATGCTGAACCAAGTGCTCTACCAATCCATAGAACTGGGGCAGTAAATGGACTGCCTGCCATACCAGGCATGATAGGTTTAGCTAGGTATGATAGTGCTGGATATGATGGTGATTGAGGATTATCATTTACGTTGACATCAGTAGCCATGTAATCGAATTCAAAACCAACACCGTTTGCTAGTTCAGTTTTAACAGAAGCATATAAGCTTGAGTGATCTTCATCATTAACTAAGTTAAATCTATCTCCATAGTAAAATCCACATCTTTGACCGCCATCAAAGCTGCCTAAACCAGGAACAGCTCCATAAATATTTGCGTTATCAAATAAAATACCTTTATTAGCAACACAGTTAGCATCTGGAACATTTTCACCATAGAAATAATAACCCTGGTATGGTCCTGATGTAACTTCTGTTAGAGGATCAGCTAATACAGCTCCTATGGTAGCTCCAGTATAGCCACCGAAAAATGGAGGGGCAAGAACAGCAAAGCTATTACCAAAACCACTAATTGCATTTATGCTGTAGTCTCTGATATCAGTTCCAGATAAAGGTGATCTGTTTAATTCACTATAACCAACAACAACATTAGCTCCATTCAAATCAGCACCCCACATAGCGCTAAATCTATCGTCTGTTTGGTCTGAAAGATCTGCTTTTTGTTGAGATATATTAACTTCAACACCAGTAAAGTCCCTTCTTAAAATGTAGTTAACAACACCGGCAACAGCATCAGATCCATAAACTGAAGCAGCACCCTCTTTAAGAACTTCAACTCTTTCAAGTGCAAATACCGGTATGCTATTAGTATCAACAAAGACACTTCCATCATTTGCAGTATTCGCTGCAACAGTATTTCTTCTACCATCAATTAAAACTAATGTCGATGAAAGACCTAAGCCTCTTAAGTTAACATTCGAAGTACCTTGTGTAGAACCAGAAGTAAAAGAGTCAGCGTTGTTTTCAGCACCAGAGCTAACAGTTAAATTTCTTGTAATGTCAGCAACAGTTGTTGCTCCAAGAAGTTCTATAGTATCTCTACTTATAACTTCAACAGGAGATGCACCATCAGTTGCACTTCCTTTAATATAAGAACCAGTTACAACAACCTCTTCCACTTCTTCAGCAATAGAGATTCCAGTAAAAAGAACTAATGAAAATAAAAATGATCGAATTAACTTCATAATACTCCCCCTTGAGTTTGAAAATTAAAATTCTATAGACACAAATTGAATCTATATAGTGATTTTCCATAATTACTAGACAATTACAATAGAATTGTGCATAAATGCGCAACTAAATTATTATTAAAAATACTTACTAATTAATAAATTTTTCAGATCTATAGTGTAAAAAGAAAAAATAAGTTGCTGCTGCACTTAATAAATGCCAAATACCATGGGCTTGAATTAAAGAATCTGGATTGCAATTAGCATTATCAGGTGTGCCTGTTAACCAGATAGCAAAAGCAGACATATAAGCTATCATTCCTAAAAAATACCATTTATATGTTCTAGTGCCCTGTGGTTTTTTATTAGCCAAAAGACCAGGCAACCAAAATAAAAAAGTCCACCAGTAGATTTCAGGATTTAATAAAATATCAGCAGGGGTTGTTCCAAATAAAAATAAGACAAGAAATCCAACAAACCCTGATAAAAACCTATTGAGTGGTGACCAAAATTTATATAAATATTCAGAAATAACCCATAAACCGATTGAGGTTCCAAACAAGTTGAAACCGATTCCTAAATCCCAAGAAGTAAACCATCTCACAATGGAATATATAATTACAATGGCTATATATATTTTAAGAAAATTACTAATAGACCAACGGCCCATTAAAGAAATGTTATAAAGCCAAGGAAAGATAATATACATAATCATGCTTAGATTATCTGCCCAACCACCCCATTCAGTATTTGTTCCATGCATGAGCATAGACCCAGGACCAAGCCACCATGCAGCGATTGCATATATTAAAGATATAGAAGTAATACCTATAAATTTATTTGAGTTTAATTGGTTATCAGTAGATATTATCCAAAATAAATATAAGCCTACAATCATAAAACCAAGGTTGCTAAGAGTATTAACTGGTTCTCTAAAAGCGCCAGCGCTGACTCTTTCACACCACCTAGAAGCTTCGCCTATAAGTGAGGTATCAGTAGAATTAATGACACCCGAAAGGCCAAGAAAATAAAAAGCTACTAAAAAAAGAATAGATATCAATAAGGCTATATTAAAAGGAAATAATTTTAAAAAGTTATGCATTGGTTATATTAATTTTATTTGTTTAATAAATCATATCATTTGAGTTCATAAAACAAAAAAGGCTCTTAAGAGCCTTTTTGTGAATATTATTAATTGAAATACTAAAGCTTTGAATCAAGCTCAGGAAGAGCTGTAAATAAATCAGCTACAAGACCATAGTCTGCAACCTGGAAGATAGGAGCATCTTCGTCTTTATTAATTGCAACAATAACCTTTGAATCTTTCATGCCAGCAAGATGTTGTATAGCGCCTGAAATGCCAACGGCTATATATAGGTCTGGTGCTACAATTTTGCCAGTTTGTCCTACCTGATAATCATTAGGAACAAAGCCTGCATCTACAGCAGCTCTAGAGGCTCCTACCGCAGCTCCAAGCTTATCTGCAATGCTGTCTAGTAAATGGAAATTATCTCCAGATTGCATTCCTCGACCACCTGATATGACAATTTCAGCGGCAGTTAATTCTGGTCTATCGCTTTCAGCAAGATCTTCTGAGATAAATTCACTAATTGATAATGCATTAGTTATTTCAACAGACTGAACTTCAACATTTGTATTGTTTTTACCAACAGGATCAAATGCAGTTGATCTAACTGTAATAACTTTTTTAGAGTCATTTGATTTAACTGTTGCAATACAACTACCAGCATATATAGGTCTTTTAAATGTATCTCCTGATTCAATCGAAATAATATCTGAAATTTGCTGTATATCTAACTGTGCTGAAATTCTTGGCATAACATTTTTACCAAATGTTGTTGCTGGTGCCAAAATATATTCATAAGAATCGGATAACGAAACAACCAGTGCACTTAACTCTTCAGCTAATGAATTTTTATATAAAGGATCATCAGCACCTAGAATCTTGGAAATACCATCAATCAATTGAGACTCTTCTATAACACTTGAGCACTCTGAGCCAGCAACTAAAAGATGAATATCGCCATCGAGATTTGTTGCAGCAGCAATAGTATTTAAAGTTGCTCCTTTTAGATTATCATTATCATGTTCTGCTATAACTAAAATACTCATGAGATCACCTTTGCTTCATTTTTAAGTTTATCAACTAATTCATCTACTGTTTCAACCAAGACTCCTGCTGCCCTTGATTCAGGAAGCTCAACCTTAAGAAGTTCTGTTCTAGATTCTGTATCAACGCCTAGTTCATTAACAGGAATTACTTTTAGTTCTTTCTTTTTAGCTTTCATAATATTTGGTAAAGAAGCATATCTTGGTTCATTGAGTCTTAAGTCTGTAGTAACAATTGCTGGGGTTTTAATCTTCAAAGTTTGAAGGCCTCCATCAATCTCTCTTGTAACTAAAACAGAACCCTCTTCAATATTTAATTCAGAAGCATTTGTTGCTTGAGGCATATCAAGAAGAGCTCCAAGCATTTGACCAGTTTGATTATTATCACCATCTATAGCTTGTTTACCTAAAATCACAATATCTGGGTTTTCATCAGCAACTACTTTTGCAAGAACTTTTGCTAAAGCAAGAGGTTCAAGCAATGATTCACTTTCAATAAGAATTGCTCTATCTGCGCCAAGTGCTAATGCTGTCCTTAGCTGCTCTTGAGATTCGGATTTACCAATAGAAATAGCAATAACTTCAGAAGCGTTGCCAGCTTCTTTGATGCGGACTGCCTCTTCAAGCGCAATCTCACAAAATGGATTGACTGACATCTTTACATTATTTAAATCAACATTTGAGCCATCGGCAAGAGGTCTAACTTTTACGTTATAGTCAACCACTCTCTTAATAGGAACTAGTATTTTCATAATTTACTCTATATTTAGGGATTTAACGGGCTATAATTGTAATGTCTTTTGTAAACATTTTACAGTACTAAGAGAGGTTAATTTTGGAAAGAGATATAATGGAATATGATGTTGTTGTTGTTGGTGGAGGACCTTCAGGTTTATCAACTGCAATAAAGTTTGCCCAACTTAATAAAGAAAATGGAACAGATTATTCAATTTGTCTATTAGAAAAAGGTTCTGAGGTTGGAGCTCATATACTTTCAGGTAATGTGTTTCAGCCTAATGCTTTAGACGAATTAATACCTGATTGGAAAGAAAAAAATGCGCCTCTCAATGTTCCTGTTAAAAAAGATAAATTACTTTTCTTGTTAGAAAAATTTTCCATACCAATTCCTGCATTTGTTATGCCTCCAATGAACAACCATGGTAATTATGTAATTAGTCTTGGTAATCTTTGCAGATGGTTAGCAGAGCAGGCAGAAAATCTAGGCGTTGAAATCTTCCCAGGTTTTCCAGCAAGTAAATTAGTTTATGAGAATGATAAGGTGGTTGGTGTTCAAACTGGTGATATGGGAATTTCTGCAACCGGAGATATTAAACCCGGACATGAGCCAGGCATTATTATCAAAGCAAAATATACTGTTTTAAGTGAAGGCTGTCGTGGTCATTTAGGTAAAGAGGTTATAAATAAATTTAATCTTTCAGATACAAAAGATCCTCAACATTATGGAATTGGATTTAAAGAGGTTTGGAAATTGAAAGAGGATCTTCATGAGCCTGGATTAGTAATTCATACAAATGGGTGGCCTACTCCATTCGACACACCATCAGGATCTTATTTCTACCATGGAGAAAATAACGAAGCTTATATAGGTTATGTAATACCACTGGACTATCAAAACCCATCATTAAGCCCATTTGATGAATTTCAAAAATGGAAAACTCATCCATCAATAAGAAAATATTTAGAAGGAGGAGAAAGGCTTTCATATGGAGCAAGAGCATTAATCAAAGGTGGACTTCAATCATTACCAAAAATGGAATTTCCAGGAGGAGTTTTAACTGGTGATAATGCGGGAACTTTAAATTTTTCAAAAATAAAAGGATCTCATACTGCAATGAAGTCTGGCCTGATAGCTGGAGAACATATTTATGAAAATATAAATAGTGAACTTAAAACAGATATCTCCTATGATGATAGAGTTATGAATTCATGGATATACACAGAACTTCATAAATCAAGAAACTTTGGGCCCATATTTCATAAATTTGGAGCTTTAATTGGTGCTTTCTTTAATGCAATTGATCAATTTATTTTTAGAGGAAACCTTCCATTCACTCTTAACCACTCAAGACCAGATCATGAATGCTTAAAAAAATCATCTGAAGTTAAAAAAATTAATTATCCAAAATCTGATGGAGTATATTCTTTTGATAAACTTTCATCTGTCTATCTATCAAATACCAATCATGAAGAGGATCAGCCTTGCCATCTTCAGCTAAAGGATCCAAGCATACCTATTTTATATAATCTTCCTATGTATGATGAGCCGGCTCAAAGGTACTGCCCTGCAGGTGTTTATGAGATTGTAGAAAAAGATGGTGAAAAAAAGTTTGTTATCAATGCGCAGAATTGTGTTCACTGTAAAACTTGTGATATCAAAGATCCTTCTCAGAACATTCAGTGGGTTACTCCTGAAGGACCAGGTGGTCCAAATTATCCTAATATGTAAAAAAACTAAACAAATATGAAAAATACTAAATTAATTACACTCTTAATAATTATTACATCAGTAAATCTGCTCTTATGGTCCACCTCATTAAAGGAAGAGGACAACTCTTATGACGTTGAGTTTGAAACTTATTTAAGTAATGCCTGGGAGGATGGGCTTAAGGACTCACCTGTTTATGCCTCAATGCTAGGAGATAAGCGTTTTAATAAAGATATTACATCTAATGATTTAGATAGTATTAATAATAGAAAAAATAAGACAAATATTGATTATGAGAAACTAAAATCTTTCAATTTAAATGATTTATCTGATGAAAATAAATTAAATTATTCAATTCTTGATAAAGATTTCTCTAAAACAATTGAATCTCATCAATTTCCATATCGTTTCATGGATTTAAATCAACGTGGCGGAGTTCAATCATACTATCAAGCAGCATCTCGACTAGTCTTTACTTCATTACAAGACTATGAGGACTGGTTATCTAGACTTGAAAAATACTCAAACAATATCAGAAATTCTCAAGCTCACTATCAAGAAGGTTTATCACTCGGCTATACTCAACCGAAGCATATAAGCACGTATGTACTAGAGCAAATTGATGCATTGGTTTCAGGAAATATTTTAGATAATCCATACCTTTCTGTTTTTAAAAATGCTTCATTAGATGTTATTAGTAGCTCAGAGAAAGAATACATAATTAATAAGGCGACAAAATTAATTGAAGATTCTATTATTCCTGCCTATTCAGACTTAGCAAATTTTATGAGGGATACATATATTCCAAATTCTAGAGAATCTATTGGTATAAAAGATGTTCCAGATGGAAAAAGATGGTATGAATATCTGGCTAGATATCATACAACAACTGATCTTACACCTGATGAAATTCATAATATTGGACTCAAAGAGGTCGATAGAATTAGATCTGAAATGGAAACAATTATAAAAAAAGTTAACTGGGATGGTGACTTCCAGTCATTTTTAAATTTTTTAAGAACAGACAAAAAGTTTTATTACGACAATGCTGAAGATTTATTTGATGCCTATTTAATTATGTCTAAAAAAATTGATCCATTAATGACAATGGTTTTTAAAGAGTTTCAAAAAGCTCCTTACGGAGTTACTGAAATACCCATGGAATCAGCGCCATACACTACGACCGCTTACTACAATGCACCTGGTGAGGGTCGCCCTGGTTATTACTATGTAAATCTATATATGCCTGAATCAAGACCTAAATACGAGATCCCAGTTTTAAGTGTCCATGAGGCGGTACCTGGTCATCATTATCAAATATCGCTAGCACAAGAAATGCAAAATGTTCCAGAGTTTAGAAAGCATCAACACTTTACAGCTTTTGTTGAGGGTTGGGCTCTTTACAGTGAAGAGCTTGGAGAGCATATGGGTTTATATGATGATCCATATGATAAGTTTGGTCAGCTTACTTATGATATGTGGAGAGCTATTAGGCTTGTTGTAGACACAGGCATGCATTACAAAGATTGGTCAAGAGATGATGCTATAAAATTATTTACAGAGAATACTGCTAAATCTATTTTAGATATAGAGAATGAGGTTGATAGGTATATTGCCTGGCCTGGTCAAGCATTAGCTTATAAGATCGGTCAGATGAAAATCTTAGAGCTTCGCAATCTTGCTGAAAAAGAATTAGGCGATAGCTATGACATAAAGGATTTTCATTATGAAGTTTTAAAAAGAGGTTCATTGCCTTTATCAGTTCTTGAAAATTATATTCTTGAATGGATTGAAGATAATAAGGTGTAGGTAACTATCTTGAGTTCTTGCATTTATTACTGCAGTAGATAACATTATTCCAATCTCGCTCCCACTTTTTTCTCCATGTAAATTCTAATTTACATCTAGGGCATGTTTTTTTTGGCAGGTTCTCTTTCTTAATAGATTTTGCCAACTTTAAACTCCTTTTCAAATGATTCTATGTATAGAGAGTCATTTTTTATCTGGCCATTGGCCATTGAGAATTGCAAGAATCTATAATAAGTATTTCTATTTAAGAAGCCATTAATTTTATTTTCTCTTACTCTAATAACTAGAGCATTGGAGTCTAAATTACTAACAATAGGATGATTCTTATCTAAAGTGAATGAATAATCAAAATTTGTGCTGAAGGTAATATTTTTATCGTTGTCAAAATTAAAATCTGTTATGACATAGGGAGCTATCTCAACCTTAACAGGAACCTTTTCAACTGGTGTGACTAAAAAATAATTATCATTTTCATTTTTTAGAACGGTAGAGAAAAGTTTTAATATTCTTTTATTTTTAATTATAGATTTGTTATAAAACCAGTCACCTTCTCTGTCGATATAAATATTCTGGCCTTCGCAAACCTCTGGATTCCATAAGTGAACTGGAGGAAATAAGCTGTCTTGAGTAGCTATACTTTTTGCTAGATCAGAAATACTCATAGATAGAATTTGAAATAATATAAAGCCCTATAAAACATAAAGTTATAGACATTAGACATTTAATAAAAAAATTATCATAGATATTAATATAACTATATTTATCAGAGGTCAGCAACATGCTTAAAAAAGAAAACCACAAAGCAGTAGATAGTGAAAAATATATGGGATATAAATAATAAAATACGCCAGACAATGACTCAACTAGTATTGAAAATAAACTTACAAAAAAAATAAAAGCTTTTATGTTTAGAATATTTGTTAACAAACCAATCATAAAGCTCCCTTTATTGTTGGTGTTATTGGTAGGAATTTTTTTCTTATTTATAAAAAAAGATGTTCCGATATAAAATATATATGCTCCGCCTATAATGCTTATGAATATCTTTAAGGGTGGATAACTTAAAGCTAGAAGAGAAATGCCACTTACAGCTAAAATACAATGAATTAATATACCAATACCGATTCCTAATGCGGTATATATACCAGCACTTCTTCCTTTTTCTGAACATTGCTTTATTATCACAGCTGTATCAGGACCAGGGCTGGTCAAGGCAATAAAGTAAGCAATAGATGAAGAGATAAACATTTTATGAGATTACTCTAGGTTCAATTTCAAGTCTGATATTGAATGTTTCATATACTTTTAATTTAATTATCTCAGCAAATTCAAGAACTTCTGATTGATCTGCTTTCATGTTGGTAGTGATAACTAAATTATGTTTAGATGACAAAAAGACATTATCAAAAACAGGCAGTTGATCTTTTATTAATTGAATCAGTCTTGCTGCTCCAACTTTAACAAATTTACTATCAATTTCCCAAATAACTAATTCATCTAAATTATGTGTTGTTTGATTAATTTTAGATTTATCTATAATAGGATTTTTAAAAAAACTTCCCGCATTTGGCTCAATATTGTGGTCTGGCAATACCTCCTTTCTTATATCTGTTACCAATCTTGAGGTGGCAGAAAGATCAATAGCTTCACCTGAATTTATTAAAAGATCGACTTTTTGTGAAAGGGACTTGTAATTCAGGTTCAGTTCACCATTTAAATTTATTAAAAAATCAATGTGGGTAATAATTTTATTAGAACCTTTGAAAATAGAATCTCTATATGAAAACTTACACTCATCATTTGTAAATGAATTAAAAGTACCATTTTCCAGGTCAAAATAATAAACCATAGAAATAAGATCTTTTACATCTGAACCATAAGCGCCAATATTTTGAATAGGTGCTGCTCCAACAGAACCTGGGATAAATGATAAGTTCTCAAAACCATAATAGCCTTTATCAATTGAGTAAAGAACCAAGTCATGCCAATTTACAGATGAGCCAACTCTTATAATATTATTCTGTTTTTCAATATCATTAAATTTTAATGAAATAACTAATCCCTTAAAGTGATTTGGAGGTATGAGATTAGTCCCCTCACCTAAAATAAAATAATCAAAATTTCTATTTTTAATTAATTCATAAAGTTCAGGTAATTCAGATAAGGCTTGAATTTCTATACCATAATCAGCAATAGATTTTATACCTATTGAATTTGGAATCTTAAAGTTTTCCTTAAGTTTCATTTTCAATATATTTTATTGCAGCGTCTACATCTTCGCTTGTGTCAATACCTGGGGGTATTGAAAGATTTGTTTTTAGAACATAAATTGAATAATTATTATCAATGAATCTTAGTTGCTCCAATTTTCTTTCTAGCTCATTTACTGAAGGCTTTAAAGAAACTAATTTCTTTAGAATATCAAATGAATAGCCATATATTCCTATGTGTTGATAAAACAAATTGTAATTATTTACATCGATGGTTCTGAGAAAGTCCTTGGCATAAGAATTTTTATTAATAATTGCTTTCACACAGTTAGGATTATTTATCAATGATGTATCAGATATTTTATGAGCAGCTGTTATTACATCACAATCATTAGATTCATATGAATTTATAAGATTTTTAACTAGCTTTGATGGCATAAAAGGTTCATCACCTTGCAAATTGATTATCAAGGTGTCAGATGGAAGGTCCATATTGCAGGCAGCCTCATATACACGATCGGTCCCAGAGATATGATTCTTGTCTGTTTTAATAACTTTGTCTGTAAATGTGTTTACGTGTTTAATTATTTCGGATGAATCGGTTGCAATAAAAACATCATCAATCATGGATTTAGCATTTTTATATACTCTTTCGATCAGTGACATACCTTTAATATCAACTAATGGTTTATTTTTTAATCTTGTAGAACCTATTCTAGCTGGTATTATTATTACCGATTTAGAAGACATTATTATTTAGATAAGTTTTTAAGCCTAGCATCTAGTTGCTCTATAAATTGATCAGAAACATCTGCATCAACGGTCAGATACCATATTTTATTATTATTGAAATGCTTGCATTTTGATGCGTCTTTTTCAGTCATTAATATAGGATGATGATCTAAAAAATGAAGATCATTAGTATTGTAATTATGATGATCTGGGAATGGATGTTTTGTTAACTTAAAACCCAATCTATTTAAGGTATCAAAAAATCTACCAGGATTACCAAGACCAGCGACTGCATGAACTTCTTTGTGCATTGGCCATTGATCAATAGGATATGATTTTCCACTATTAAGATGAACAAATTTGGATGGACTTATATTCATTAAGAATTCTTCATTTTCAGTAGGGCCACTATTGTTAACAATGAAGTCTGCAAACTTTAATCTTTTCTTGGATTCTCTTAAAGGTCCAGCTGGAAAAACTAAATTATTTCCAAACCTTCTCTTTCCATCAATTACTACGATCTCTACATCTCTTTTAAGATTGTAATGTTGCAATCCATCATCTGCGATAACTACATCACAATCATGATTGGATGTTAATTTCTCAACAGCTCTAACCCTATCCCTATCTATATAAAAAGGTAGTTTTAGCTTTGATAAAATCTGAGCCTCATCACCAGTAGCTTTGACTGATGAATTCTCTTCAACTTTCATAGTTTTTTTATATTTACCTCCATAGCCTCTGCTCACTAAGCCTGGCTTATAACCAAGCTCCTGAAGCTTGGAGGCAATATATTTAACTAAAGGGGTTTTACCTGTTCCGCCTATCGTTAGATTGCCAACAACAATGATTGGTACATCTGTTTTTAAGGAAGGTAATTTTTTAAGATATTTTCTCCTTTTTCTTGTAGTTAAATATGAGACAAAGAATGAAAATGGATATAGCAAATATAACCAAAGACTTTTTTTGTACCAACTATCAACAACAAAACTTGAGGACTCTTGATCTTCATATTCTGGAACATATATTTGCTTAGAATGTGTAATTATTTTATTTGATGTACCTTCATCTTCAAATTTATTCTTATATAAAGATTTATATAATCCATCTAATTCAATAAGATCCTTATGGTTTCCAGTTTCTTTTATCACCCCATCATCTAGAACAATTATCTTAGATGCGTTTTCAATAGTAGAAAGTCTATGGGCTATCACTATGGTCGTTCTATTTGTTATTAGCTTTTCTAAAGCCTCTTGAACAATTAACTCAGACTCACTATCAAGTGCTGACGTTGCCTCATCTAAGATAATAATTGGAGAATCTTTATAGAAAGCTCTTGCTATAGCTAATCTTTGACGTTGTCCTCCTGATAATAAAACACCATCATCTCCAATTTCAGATTCATAACCCTCAGGTAAATTTTGTATAAATCCTTCACAACCAGCTAGTTTTGCAGACTCTATAAGCTTCTCTTCATCAATTGTGTCATCACCATATGCAATGTTTTTAGCAATAGTGTCGTTAAATAAAGTTGGTGATTGGTTAACAATAGAAATTGAATTTCTTAAATGATCCAATGAATAATCTTTTACTGATACTGAATCGATTTTAATATCACCTGAGGAGTAATCATAAAATCTTGGTATTAAATTTGCTATGGTTGATTTACCAGAGCCAGACCTTCCAACTATAGCTATAGTTTCATATCTATCAATTTTGAAAGTTAAATCAGAAAGAATTTGTCCGCCTGTATTATATGAAAATGAAACGTCTTCAAATTCAATAACACCATTAATCGGTGATTCAATGTTGCCTATATTATTTTCATTTACCTCATCAAGCTGTTCAAAAATTTCATTAGCTGCTGCCAAACCTTTTTGAACAATAATGTTTATATTGGATAGTTGCCTAACAGGCTTTGCCATCAATCCTGCGGCTGTAAAGAATGCTACGAAAGTCTCTGCATCAAGACTTATACCAAGCTGGGAGCCTAGTGCAAAATATGCTACGAGTGATAATGACACAGATACTAAAATTTGAATTATTGGGGTGGCAAGGTTTCCAGTTGCCTCAAGTTTAAGATTTTGATTTTTATTAGAAGAGTTAGCTTCTAGAAATCTTGTATTCTCATATTCTTGAGCGTTAAAAGACTTTATTTCTAAATGTCCATCTACAGCCTCAGATGCAATATGCGTCACATCACCCATAGCAGTTTGAATTTTCTTGGCTAATTTCTTGAGTCTTTTTCCAGCAATATAAACAATTATTGCAATAAGCGGAGCAGTAACTATTAATAGCAAAGTAAGCTTAAAATTAAGATATGACATGTAAATAAATAAACCAACCAGAAGAAAGCCCTCTCTTACGAAAGTTTTCACTGCACTTGATGCTGCAGCAGAAACTTGAGTTGTAGTAAAAGTGATTCTATTTATTAACTGTCCTGACTGATTTGAATCAAAGTATGATTTAGGTAGGTCGTGAAGTTTTTGAAATAACTCAGCCCTTAAGTCATGAACAATTCCAAACCCAACCCTAGACATGAAGTAATTACCAACGAAAAAGCCCAGACCTCTTCCAAATGCTATGGCTATAAGAGAAAGTGCTAATAGTGTATGTACACCGGTTTCCTCATCATTTATGAAGCCTATAATTCTTCTTATCCATTCAACAGCAGCAATATCTGCAAAAGCGAAAGCAATAAAACCAAGTACACTTACAAAAAAAGACCACTTGTAACGAAAAGTGTAAGAAAGAAGCCTTCTGAAACTATTTTTTGTGTTCATAATGTAATTGTTCTAATCTGAACTTCTGTATAACCGTTTTTACTTAATATATCCATCATCTCAACAACCCACTTATGGTAGGTCCTCTCTTCCGCACTAAGAATTACCTTATCAATAGAGCTATCTAATCCAAATACAAGCTCATTAATCAAATTTATATCACTCATTGATGCTGGAGTGCCATTAATATATACAGTGCCATCAGACATAATAGATATCTCATTTTGAATTTGGACAACATTAGATGTAAATGATTCAGTTTTTGGAAGCTCAAGTGAGAGAAATTGTGAATCACCAACCTTAGATGTAACAACAAAAAATATAACTAGCAAGAATACAATATCTATCAATGGAGTAATCTCAATTGAAAAGCTTTGACTGTTTGATTTAATAAATTTCATTATCTATTTATTACATCTATGAAATCAGATACTTCTACCTGAAGGTTAATAAGCAAATGAGATATCTTTTGTTCAAAATATTTATGCATCACAAGGCCGGGAACTGCTATGAATAGCCCAAATGCTGTTGTTATTAAAGCTTGAGATATACCTTCTGCAAGAACATCTGGATTAGCTCCAGTAACCTCGGAGAGGCCTGTGAATGCTGTTATCATTCCAACAACTGTGCCTAAAAGACCAAGAAGCGGACTTATAGTAGCTAGCGTGCCCAACATTGTTAAGTTTCTATCTAATAAATGTTTAACCTCAGCAGCTTTTTCTTCAATCTTAGATTCAAGATTCTCGCGTGGTAAATCCTTGTACTTAATACAGTTTATAAGCAAATAACCAAGCGATGAAAGTTGTGATATCTCTTCAGACTGCCTTTGATTGAGCAAGCCTTTATTAAATAAATTAATTATTTGATTCTTTAAACCATTCGGTGAAACCAATCTATTTTGAAGAAACCATAGCCGTTCAATTGAAATTGAAATAATAAGAACAGAACAAGCAAGCAAAGGCCACATAAAAGCTCCACCAGCAATAATAAAATCACTCATAACTCGAATAAACCTCTGTTATCTAGAATATGTTTTCTATTTAAAATATTAACAAAATCATTATCATGAGTAGCAACAATTATTGCAATACCGTTCTTATTGCAAAGGTCTAATATAAGATTCTGAATATTAATAGCATTTTTCTTATCAAGGTTCCCAGTTGGTTCGTCAAGAAATATATAGTCGGGTTTATTAATCATGGCTCTTGCAACAGCTACTCTTTGCTTTTCACCTCCTGAAAGTTTCCAAGGCAAATGGTTAGATCTATCCTGAAGTCCTATTGAGGTAATTAAGTTTTTTACTTTGGTTGCTGCGTTAGATAAATCACCTTTTAGCTGAAGAGGTAGAAGTATATTTTCAAAAACAGTTAAATCCCCTAAGAGATGATGATGTTGATAAACAAAACCAAAATTATTTAATCTAAGATTTGATTTTTTTCCTGTTGATAAATTATCTGTTACATCACCATCCAATAAAATAGACCCGCTATTCTGCTTATCTAACAAAGCTAATATTTGCAATAGAGTTGACTTGCCTGAACCAGATTCGCCTGTTATGGCAATACTATCTCCTTTGTTTATGACAAGGTTAATATCTTTTAAAACTTTAATATCATAATTATCAATAGTAAAAGTTTTGGTTATGTTGATTGCTTCCAATTTATTCATGTCGAAGAATCTCAATTGGGTCAAGCCTATTAACTCTTAAGGCAGGGATTAAAGAAGATAAAATACTAAAAATAAATGAAATTATGCAAATTAAAAAAATTTGCTTAGGATCAAGGTAGTAAGGGAAATAATTGATAAAGTAGGCATCGAGCATTCCTCTATTATTTAACGATTCTAACAAGACAACCAAAGAGTCTAAATTGATGGTTATAAATATCCCAAATATTAAGCCAGAAATAATCCCAACTGAACTCACTAATATTCCCTGAAAAAGAAAAATTTTTATTAGTTGCGAGTTATCAGCGCCAATAGTTTTTAAAATACCAATTTCTCTTTCTTTGGACTTAACTGTCATGATAATTGTTGATAAAACTAAAATTGATGCGACTCCAATAATTAAGAATAGCATTAAGCTAATTAATAGCTTTTCAAATTTAATAGCCTCAAATAATGTTCCATGTGTGTTTTTCCAGCTAACCACTTCAAAAAAATTATTCGAAGTTAAATCAGGATTTACTGAATAAAATGCATCTCTTGTGATTTCATCGGCCTGAAAAAGATTATTTGTTTTTACTCTTATTGAATATGTTGAATCAGAATTAATAAGTTTTATTTTTTGAGCAAGAGAATGAGAGATTAAAACCAATGATTGATCTAATTCAGACCTTAGTTCATAAAACCCTACTATTTTAAGATTTATGGATTGAGGGAAAGAGCCAATTATTGTTGTCTTTATATCAGAGGTTGTAACAGATATTGAATCTCCAATTCCAACATTTAAATGAGCAGCCAGCCATGAACCTATAATTATTGAGTTTTTATTCTTTAAATCTTGAATATCACCTGAAATCATATAGTTAGGTAGTATTGATATTGAAGATTCTAGACTTTCATCAATTCCAACAATACTTACTCCCCGCCCAGAACCACCAGATGATACTATTCCTTGAAGCTCTATGTATGGAGCAGAACTCTCAATTCCATTAAATTTATTTAATTCATCTATTATTGAATTAAAATCATTTATAGGTGAATCAGACTTTATAACAGCATGTGGAACTACGCCTAAAATTCTATTTTGAAGCTCCCTTTCAAAACCATTCATAACAGACATCACTATAATAAGACTACTTACCCCAATAAGAAGACCTAATATTGCTAGGAAGGAAGTAAATGAAAAAACCCCACCTCTATTAGACTTAAAATATCTAAAAGCTAAGTTAAGAGATAGGGAGTTCACAACAATTCAATCTATTTAAGTAATGATTTTACTAGTTTTTCAAAACCATTTTTATAAGGAGGTCTAATATCATTAAAAGCTCGGTCAAGTTTAAAGCTAACATCCTTAAATACAGCTCGTGGATTAGAAAAATTCTTAAACCCATCCAATGAGTGATATCTACCCATGCCAGAGGGTCCAACACCACCAAAAGGTAGATCCTTTTGTTGAATGTGTCCAACAACATTATTTATAGTAACGCCACCAGAAGATGTATTGTTTAGAATATTAGTTTCTTCATTTTTATTTGTTCCAAAATAATAAAGCCCGAGAGGTCTATCTTTATTATTAATCATTGAAATTGCATCATCAATATCATCATATTCTACGACAGGAAGTATAGGCCCAAAAATCTCTTCATTCATAACTCTCATATCACTGGTTGCATTTGTAATAATTGTGGGAGGTATTTTATAAAACTCTTGCTGAGAAAAGTCTTCATTAGCTGGGTTTATCTGATTAATCGTTGCCCCCTTTTCTCTTGCATCATCTATTAATGAATTGAGTCTATCAAAATGCCTCTCGTTTATTATTGATGTGTAATCATCATTGTTCTTTATATCGGGGTAGAATTCCTGAATTGCATTCTCTAATCTTTTTATAAATTCATCCTTTTTATTTTTATGTACGATTACATAATCTGGTGCAAGACAAATCTGACCAGCATTCATTGTTTTACCAAACATAATTCTTTTGGCTGAAACATCCATATCAGCCCCCTCACTTATTACAACAGGAGATTTTCCACCAAGCTCAAGCGTTAATGGAACTAAATTTTGAGATGCAGCATTCATGACGTGCTTCCCAACATTTCCACTCCCAGTATATAAAAGATGATCAAAATGCAATCTTGAAAAAGCTTCACCCACCTCTGGTCCGCCTAAGAAAGTTGCAAATTCAGTTTCATCAAAATTTTTATCGCATAAATCTTTCATTAACTTAGCTGTTTCAGGCGTTAGCTCACTGGGTTTATGCATTACTTGATTGCCTGCAGCAAATATTGCTGCCAGCGGTCCAAAAGCTAAATTTACGGGAAAATTCCAAGGAGATATCATACCTACTGTGCCTAAAGGCTCATATCTTATGTAAGATTTTGCTCCAAGCAATCCGAAAGGAAAATTAGAAGATCTCTTCTCATCCTTGGTCCATTTTTTTATATTTTTTATAGCGTGATTGATCTCAGGAACAATTGTGTATACATCAGTCATTAATGATGCATTTTTAGATCTGTTCCCAAAGTCAGCATTTAGCGACTCGGTAAAATCATATCTATTTTCTATAATTAGATCTTTAAGTCTATTAAGTCTATCGACACGCAATTCAATTGATGGAACGCCATCATTAATAAAACTTTTTTTTTGCAAACTTAAAGTTTGGTTCATCTTTTCAAAACTATTATCCATATATTCCCCCTTTTATGATCTGTTAGCTTTATCTTTATTATTAGACGACCTTATCATAGCTCTGATTTGATCCCAATCTTCATCACTCAATTTGTCAAGATTAGAAAAGGTGCCTCCCCCTGTTAAGTATTGTGCACCATCAATGCCTATTGTCTGACCAGTTAAATAATCACAGCCATCGGCCATTAAGAAGGTTGCCAAGTTCTGGAGCTCTATCATCTCTCCTGTTCTACCTAGAGGAATACTAGCCATTGAACTCTCATCGTTACCTCCAAGGTTTAACCTTTCCCATGCTCCTTTAGTAGGGAACGGCCCTGGAGCAATTGCATTTACTTTAATATTGTATTTACCCCATTCAGCAGCCAATGACTGAGTCATGGCATTTAGACCGGATTTAGACATTGCAGATGGAACTACATAAGGTGAGCCAGTCCACACCCAAGTGGCTAAGATAGATATAATTGATCCTTTGTGTTTAAGGTCTATCCATCTCTTTCCAACAGAATGAGTAATGTAAAAAGTTCCATGGAAAACAATATTTGCTATAGCATCAAAACCTTTATGTGAGAGATCTTTTGTCGGTGAGATAAAATTTCCTGCAGCATTATTAACAAGGCCATCTAAAGGCCCTTCTTGGAATATTCTTTCAATATAATCATCTACATCTTTTGAAGCTCTTATGTCTAAAGTCTCGTATTTAACACTAACACCATACTTTTCTTTAAGCTCAAATGCCGTCTCTTCTAAAACATTTAGTCTTCTTCCACAGATATACAGATCAGCTCCATGCTCTGCATAGTGTGAAGCCATTTCCTTTCCAAGACCGGTACCACCACCAGTTATAAGTATTCTCTTATTTTTTAATAAATCTTTTTTAAACATAATTACTTTTTAAAATTATTTAGGTTAGTAACATCTATTACAGCATCAACCCATTTATCAGAGTAATTTAAAGATGGTACATAGTCCAAATTTGTACCGCCGGCTTCATGAAATATTTCTTGATACTCATCACCTATCTCAATAATGGTTTCAAGACAGTCTGCTGTAAATGCAGGAGAAAAAACTAGAATATTAGATTTATCTTCTTTGGGTAGCTTTTTTAATACCTCATCAGTAAAAGGCTCTAGCCAATTTTTAGTTAGCCTTGATTGAAATGTTACTTCATAGTCTGATGAATCAATATTCAACCTATTAGCAATAAGCTTTGTAGTTTCATAAACAGTAGCTTTATAACAAAATTTATTTTTTTCAGTAATTCCAAGCTCACAATCATTGTCAGCACATAATGAATCATCATAAACATCATTAACGTGACTATTTGGAACTCCATGGTAACTAAAAATTATTTTATCGTAAGATTTAAGATCAAAGTTTTCAGCCTTTTGAACCCAAGCATCAATAAATTTTTCATTATCATAAAACTGATTGATGTATGTAATTTTTGGGATTACCCATCTTTTTGATAGTTGTGATGTGACTTCTTTAAAAACTGAGCCAGTTGTTGCGGCTGCATAATGGGGAAATAAGGGTAAAACAATTATCTCGTCAGGATTTTTTAAAAGAATTTTATCAATTGCATTTTTTATTGATGGGGATTGATATCTCATTGCATAGTGGACATCAACTCCGTCCAATTTAGAAGATATTTTTTCTGCTAACATTTTGGTGTTATAGAGTAATGGTGATCCATTTATAGGATCCCAAAGCTTTTTATAAATTTTTGATGATGAGAAAGATCTAAGTGGTGAAATAATAAGATTTACTAATAAGAACCTTAATATAGGGTTAATATTTATAACCTTTTCATCCGAGAGAAATTCTCTTAAATATTTAAATACATGCAAGTAAGATGGACTGTCTGGTGTGCCTAGATTAACTATTAATAAAGCTTTTTTCATTGTTGCCTCATTTTCTTAAATATTGGATTATTTATTATAAATGCAATTATAAGTATAGATAATATTGCATTAAAGAAATATAGATATGATGGGTTCATAGCATAAATTGGCATTGCTAAAACAGGTGTGAGCATGTGTCCTATAGGATAGACTGATCCAAGATATCCGGCTGCAGATCCCTGATTTTCAGGTAATTGAGATAAAGATAGTGCCGAAGAGATCGCAGGCCTTATCATGCCACCGCCTAAACCATTAAGCATCAATGATAAATAGAAGACTGATAGCTTAGAAAAATAACCCATAGTAAAAAATGAAAATACTATTAATAAAGTACCGTATAGCAATAGTTTAAAGTGATTTAAAGGAAATGCATCTGTGAAAAGGTATTGACTCACTATTGTTGATATAGAGAGAATAGCAAAGCTAAAACTTACTATTACAGGCAGATCGTCCATCTGATCAAACATATCAAAAATATAAAAACCAATAGACTGAAGAAGAGATGCTTGAGACAAGCTTGCTATTGATGCAATCAATAAAAATGGCCAAATAGATGGTGCTTTCCATGAAAGTTTTTTTGTTGGTTGCTCGCTTTTCTTATGAATGCTTGTATTTTTAAGATTAAAGAAAATACCTATTGAAGCGATAATAGACATTAAACTAAATACATAAAATGGTGTTTCTTTGCTTATAAGTATTAAGAAACCACCAAATAATGGACCTGCTACCGTTCCTAGTAAAAAACTAGACTCAAGCCTAGCAAATTTAACAGTTCTTTTTTCTTGAGAGCTATTATCAGCAACATATGCAAAAGCAGCAGGCCTTGTGGCAGAACCAATCAGCCCATTCATTAATCTTCCCATTATCAATAGAGGAAAAAGGAAAGCTACATCTAATATATTTTTTTCAACAAGGAAAAGTGGTGTAATCATTGCTATCAAGGAAAGTGAGTAGCCAAGAAGCCCTAGAATAGCAATATTTCTTCTACCATACTTATCACTAGCCCTTCCCCAAGAAGCGCTTGTAAGAGCCCATGCAACTGCAGATAAAGCAAATACAAGAGAAGTTTGAACCTCAGAAAGACCAAGATCTCTAGCAAGAGGTGGAACAATAACAAAAACAAATGATTGGCCTAGTCCAACAGTAAATAGACCAAATTTAAGCCAAGAGGACCCTTTTGTATACATTAAGATATTTTTGAAATACCAATAGAATTTTTTATCTGATTTAAAAGGTCCTGAGCCAAAGGCCTAACCTTGTTCGCTCCATTGAAAAGCAATTCATCAATCATCTCTTTATTTGATTCTAGCTCAAAGTATTTATCTCTTATTGGAGCCAAATGAATGTTAACTTTATTAAATAATTTATTTTTAGCGTCGCCCCATGAAATTCCGTCTGCATATTCAGATTTCAGAGCTTCTTGCTCATCACTGGAAGAGAAATGTTTATAAAGAGAAAAAACAGTGCAATTTTTATAATCTTTAGGCACGCCTGGTTCTAATGAATTTGTAACAATTTTAGCAATTGATTTTTTTAAGACTTTTTCTGTAGAAAGAAGCGGGATTATATTTCCATATGATTTGCTCATCTTTCTTCCATCTTGACCAAGAATTATTTGATCGGGCTTTTGGCTAATTGCCTCTGGTAGCGTAAACGTATTCTTATAAATATGATTAAATCTACCAGCAATATCTCTTGTCATCTCAAGATGTTGAATTTGATCTGGCCCTACGGGGACATGAGTAGCATTAAACATAAGGATATCAGCGGCCATTAATACTGGATATGAGAACAAACCCATTGATATACCCTTATCCTCATCAGTATTATTAGCAGTGGTTGCAGCCTTGTATGCATGAGATCTATTCATTAAGCCCTTTGCAGTAACACAATTAAGAATCCAGCTTAATTCTAAAATTTCAGGAACATCTGATTGTCTATAAAAATTTGATGTATCTGGGTCTAGTCCAGAAGCAAGCCATGCCTGAGCAACACTTTTTACAGAGTCTTGGATTTCATTTTTATTTGAGTTTTTGATTATTGCATGATAATCAGCTAGAAAGAAAAATGATTCGTTGTATTCTTCAGCTAATTGAAGTGCTGGTCTAATAGCACCTAAATAATTTCCTATATGAGGAGTACCAGTTGTTGTAATTCCTGTTAAAATTCGCTTGTTCATTAAATGTAATTATAAACTTCATAAGAGATTAATGTGGAAACTAAACAAGATTTATTTAAACAATTAGAAAATATAGAAAAGCTATTCACAGATGGGTCTATAAAAAAGGCGCAAAAAAACCTTAGAGATACCCTGTCATTGGTTAAAAAGGAAAATAAAGTTCCCAATAAACTCAGACATAAAATAAACTTTGTTGTTGCGCAATCTAGATATTTTGATGAAATATCATCCTTTGCAACTAATCCAAAAAGAGAAGAATTAATAAAAGAAATTTCTAATCTAGTCGAATCAACTCATGAGAATCCAAAATCACAAGCAAATGCAATTCATGATATACAAAAAAAATGGCAACAATTAGATACATCTAGTCGCCCCGCATCAAAAGATCAGTGGCTTAAGTTTAATGAACTAACAAATAAAGCATGGGAACCATGCAAAGAATTTTTTGATGAGCTGAATAAGGTAAAAGAAGCAAATGCTTATAAGAGAAATTTAATTATTACTGATATCAATACTTATGTTGAAAATAATTCCTCAAAATGGCCAGATGCAAAAACTCTGATATTTTATTTAAGAGATAAATTTAATGAATGGCAAGAGCATGCGCCCGTCCTTGATAAGGATCTAAAAAAACTTCGTAATGATTTTTTTAATGCAAAAAAACCTATAAATGACCAAATAAAAAAACAAGAAAAAGCAGTTATAAAAGCTAAAGAGGAATTAATTTCTAAAGTTGATCTTATTAATGATGAAGATAATGATGTTTGCATTAAGAAGTTTAATGATTTGAAAAATGATTGGAAGAAAGCTGGCTCAGCTGGGCGAAAAACAGATAACAAGCTTTGGGATAAGTTTAATAAATCAGCTGACAGATTCTTCACTGCAAAAAAAGAAGTGGTCAATGAAGAGATTAATACAGCAAAAACTCTACTATCAAGTTTAAATAAAGATGAGCTTTCAATAAATGAAATTGAAAATCAAAGCCGAGAATTAAAAAATATATCAAAATCAAATGAATTAAATAAATTAAGAGATGCAATAAAGTCTAAAAGGAATTCTATAAAAGTTGAGCAAAAAAATTCTAAAATTAAAGCTTATATAAACCTATTTGATGCCTATACCAAGAATGAATTAGAAGATGAATCTTTGCCAAACCAAATCGTCAGTAAAATTAAAAACCTTGATATAAAAAAATCAAATACTGACAAGCTAGCATATGCATGTATAAAGTTAGAGATAATGGCTGGGAATGATTCCTTAAAGAAAGATGCTAGTTTAAGAAACAAAATTCAACTTGAAATGCTTACTGAAAAATTTAATAAGTCTGATAAAACCCTTTCTTCTCTTGATTCTTTAGTAATTCATTTTTTGAGCAATCTTTCTAAAAAGCCAACAGCGTCTGAAAAGACTTTATGGAAAAGAGTTTCAAAGTCAATTGAAGAAATTCTCTAAGAGTTATTTTTAATAGTTAATTCTTTTAATATTGCTTGATGCTTTTTTCTATCAAGGCTGTAAAAATAAAAAATTCCCAAAGGTATCGCCAGTAATACTGGCCCTATTACTCCTTGCACATAAAAAAGTGAATATGTTTGTTCAAAGGTAGGATCATCTTTTGGATATTCTAATATTTTTAATACAAGACCAGCAGTAAAACCTCCAATGGCAGTATTTACTTTTTGAATGAATGAAACTGCTGAATATAAAACGCCCTCTTGTCTTTTGCCGCTCTTTAATTCAACCTCATCTGCTATATCACCTATCATGGAATCTCTTGTCATATTTCCCATCACCGATAAACAAGAAATAAAAACCAAAGGAACTGATAAGAAAAAAACCAAACTTAAAGATCCTTTTGCAGGTGTTATACCAAGATTATATGAAATAAAGGCTACTGGGCTAAAGAAAGCTACGCCAAAAATACAAAGCATTACTAGAGTTTTCTTATCAATAAGTTTTACCATTCTTGGTGTTAAGTAAAATGCTAAAAAAGTTGAAGTAATATAAATGAAAAGAAATATTGTGATGAGAGAGCCAGACAAACCCCAAAAATCAGTATTTATGTAAAGTGCAAGACTGTTTGATAAGCCCCATGCTATTGATAGTGTTAAATTTCCAGCAAAAAATATTAAGAATGATCTGTTAGAAAGTGCAATAAAGATTTCTTTAAATATATCTCTTAATGTAACTCTTCCTGTCCACTTGGAAAGATGTTTTATGTATTTAGACGTTGTAAAACTAGAATATAAAATTCCTAATGCCATAAAAATTCCACCAGTAAGAGCAAACGGAAACCAGACATCTGGATTTAGTTGGCCGTAAGGGTAATCTGGAGTCGATCTAAAAAATACAAAATAACCTAAAAAAGCATTTGAAATAGCAGCAACCCACGTAACCATTTCTCTCCAAGAAAATAAAAGAGTTCTCTCTTCGTAATCCTTTGTAATTTCTGCGCCGAATGACCTATGAGGAACTTCAAATAATGTCATCCCTATTCTGGTCAAGGTTGTGCATACAACCATCCATATAAAGAGTTGAGATTGAGAAAGCTCCCATTCAGGCTGGGGTGTGAATAGCAAAATATAAAAAATAGATACAGGTATAAATGAAAAAAACATATAAGGATGTCTTCTGCCTATCCTCGTGTTTGTTCTATCAGAAATTGTTCCCATTAAAGGATCTGTAACTGAATCAACTAGCAGAGCAATAAAGATAGCTGAACCAGCTAGCAAGGGATCTAAACCAATTACTCTAGAGTAAAAAAATAATAAAAAAAAAGTAAAGGTGTCAGTTTTAACGCCGTTTGCAATTGCGCCAATAGAGTAATTAAATTTAAAGCTATTAGTCAGCATGTTTAAGACAATAGATGAATAAGAAGGTCTTCTTTGAATTGATTAAATACAGGTGGCTCTATCATGTGTCGCATTTCTGGCAATACTATAAGCTGGCTATTTTTAATTAAATTATTTGCTTTGTAAGCATTTTTTACTTTTATCAAGGGATCTTTTTTTCCATGAATAATTAAAGTTTTAGATTCTATAGATTTAACTTTTTTAATTCTATTCTTTGAGCCTAATATTGCCATTATCTGGCGACTAAAACCTGAGTCATCAGGGCCTGCTCGTTTAATTGATTCTACAGATTTGTTATAAAATTCATCTGTATCAAGATTGTATCCTTCCAGACCTATAAGCTTAAAAATTTTTTTACTTCTCTCTATTCTTTCATCCATAGTTGCATTTGGATTGTTAGATCTCTTCATTAATAATTTTCTTACACTCCTTGTTGGCCCATTAATTGGACTTGGTGTATCTGTAGATGATGCTATAAGTGTGAATGTTTTTATTCTATCGGGATGATTAGCTGCAATTATTTGAGCAATCATTCCGCCCATAGACATTCCTAAGAGATGAGATTTATTTATTGATAGATGGTTGAGTATTGCTATAGAATCATTTGCCATATCATCAAGATTATAGGGAGGCTTTATTGGTATTCTAAAGAAATATTTAATGTAGGTAGTGTTAATTGTTCTAGCTCTGTTCCCTTCCTTAAAAAGATCACTTTCAACTCTTGAAGAGAGTCCTGTGTCACGATTATCAAAAACAATAGGTCTAAAGCCATTTTCAATTAAAAAATCAATTAAATGATCCGGCCAATTAATTAACTGCCCGCCAAGACCCTGAACAAGCAATATTGGATCTCCAGTTGAAGGACCGTAATCTCGATATGCAATTTTAACATTGCCATTGTAAACAAAGCCCTCATCCCAGGCATGAGTATTAAATGATATTGACATAATAATAATTAAAAAAAATTTATAAAAAGGCATTAATTCTATCCTTTACATTTTGCCTCATAGAGCCCCAAAAGAGCATGACATCAAAAGAATGAAGGTCACCATTGAAAGACCTCATCATTCTCATTTTTTCAATCAATTCACCTTTAGTTTCCAAAAGGCCATTTTCTTTATTAATTTTTGAGGAAAAATTTTGAATTCTAGTTGAACCAATCTTTTTCTTTGAGTTTGTATGATTTAAAAGTGTTAAATCCATAAAAACATCATTATTGGATTTATTAATAATTGAACAGTGATGTGAATTTTGAGGATGCCAAGATGAATCTCTTGTCCAGCTAAAAGGATTTGTTGAAACAATTTTCTTTGTCATGTCCTGAAAACCCCATCCCTCAGGCTTCCAGTGGGGTGTGGAGGCCCTAGATCTCTTAAAGCCCTCTGCTACGGTTGACCATGAGATTATTGAACCAATATCAGAATTATTTTCAGAGATTTTTAAATTTGGAAATAAGTCTGCAAATGAGTTCTCTGGGATAATATAACCAATCAAATAGCCATTAATAAATTGATTGATCAAAGAGGTATTTGCTATACGCCTGTGAATTAGCCTTTGTGCATGAAGGGCACCTTGGCTATGACCATATATAAAAAATGGCCTCCCATTATTAAAATTTTCAATATAAAAATCAAAAGCTTTCTCAACATCCTTATAAGCTAAATCGAGAGCTTTTATACCATTTTCATGATTTGAAAAAAAAGAATAATAGGTTGCTTGGCGATACTCTGGTGCGTAGATATTGCATGAATCATTAAAAACAGATGCCTGATTTGCAAGCATAACTTCAGTTCTTTCATAGGCAGAACTTTTTTTATCAAGATTAAAATTCCATTTTTTTTCAAAGAAGCCTGTTGGGTGTATGTAAAATACATCTACATCGTTATTCTTATTTGGTGAGTATTTGGCATCAGGAACTAAATATTGATAGCCATCCATCTCAGGAAGTGCCGCCCAGTTATCCATAAGATTATAATCAGGCTCTGATGGTATATCAGATGGTAAGAAATCAGACTGAGGTTTAACAAGCTCTAAAAGCTTTAACAAATCTTTGTTAGCCATTATTTAATTTTTGTATATTGTATTTTTTGGTTTAGCAAAAACCCTTTCAACCATTGGAATAAAAAAGTCTAAAGGAAGTGATTCATATTCTGGGTCAAAGCTATTCTGGTCATATTTTTCACAAAAATCTTTGCAGTCATTAAAATAAGGATGATCTTTAAATTTATCTCTCATATTTTTATCTAACCCTAAATACTCAAAAAAATAATAGCCTTGAAAAATTCCATGATGTTTTACTATCCAGTAATTTTTTTCAGATATGAAAGGTTGCATCAAAGTAGCTGCAAAATCAGCATGATTAGACGGTGCTAAATTATCTCCAATATCATGAAGTAAGGCGCAAACAACATATTCCTCATCCATCCCATCTCTATGAGCTCGAGTGGCAGTTTGAATAGAGTGAGTTAATCTATCTACAGCAAAACCCCCATAATCATTACCAAGCATCATTAGATGGTCTAAAATCTTTCCAGGAAGGTCTGCAGCTTCATTTATATTTGATTCAGCTATTATCGACCAGTCTTCTGGGGTTCCGTCAATCATTTTTGTGAATTTTGCTTTTAACTCTGTCATGTTAAAAGTATAGCAAATAAAATTAGACTAATTTGTTTGTTGCGCTTGCTGTAGCAATGAGACTGTCATTCTGGAACATTTCAGCTTTAGTAAATGCAATAGATTTTCCTTGTTTAATAATAGTGCTTTTTGCTATTACGTCAGAATCAGGTCCACATGGAAGTAAAAAAGTAGTGGTCATATCAAGTGTTAAAGGAATTTTTTTACCTTGTGTTAAATAAATTAGGAACTGAGCCATAGCTGAATCAAGCATACCTGCAACAAACCCACCTTGAACAATCATCCCATTTGAGTGAGTAAGATCAACACTTGGATTGAAAACACAGGTATATTCTGAGCCATCATCACTTATAGAAGCCTCTTTAAAACCTAATATTTTTAAAAATGGTGGAGCTTCTCTAAATATTTCTTCTATTTTTTTACTCATAATATATGGCGGAGGGAGTGGGATTCGAACCCACGGTGCCGATGAAGGCACGACGGTTTTCAAGACCGTTACAATAAACCAGACTCTGCCATCCCTCCTATGTCTGAAGTAGCTATTTTATAGCGTTTAATCCAATAATCAACAATTAATTAAAATGCCAAAATCTAGGTTTGGCGTAACTATGCCCTACTCACTTTATTAAGAGTTTTAATATCAACAAAGTGGGTTTAGAATGGGGTCATGAATAAATATATAAGATTATTAACAATATTGCCTATTTTTTGTTTTAGCTCATTTGGATATACGCATGACCTAGAAACTGCAATAGCTAGCAGTGAAAGAACTCCTGATTATGCTTCAAGAGACAAATATAGAAATCCCTTAGAGACATTAACTTTTTTTGGAATTGAGTCAGATATGAAGGTCATTGAACTCTCTCCTGGTGGAGGTTGGTATACTGAAATTCTTGCTAACTATCTTCACGAGCCGGGACATCTAATAGCTGCACATTTTAATAAAAACTCTGATAGAGCTTATTTTAAAAATAGTAGGCTAGCGTACGAAAAGAAAGTTACAGAAAAATCAATGTATCAGAATGTTTCTGTAGTTGATTTAAGCTCCAATCTTGCACCCGAAGGAAGTGTAGACGCGGTCCTTACATTTAGAAATCTTCATAACTGGCTAGGGCCACAAATGGACCTCATTTTTGTTAATAGCTACAAAGCACTGAAAACTGGAGGTATATTTGGGATTGTTGAACACAGGGCTAACCCAGGCACTTCAATGGATGCAATGAAAAAAAGTGGCTACGTGACTGAGGAGCACGCAATTATGGTTGCAAAAAAACATGGCTTCACTTTGGTTGCAAAATCAGAAATTAATGCAAATAACAAAGACACCAAAGATTATCCAAAAGGTGTATGGACTCTTCCTCCAAACCTTAGACTTAAAGATGTTGATAGAGAAAAATATGTTGATATTGGTGAAAGTGATAGGATGACATTGCTATTCAAAAAAGGGAGCTAAAAGCTCCCTATTGTTAGTAATTTAACTAAAGTTATTTACTGGCTGTATAGAATTGCTCACATACCTCAAATTGATCATTAACAACATCATCAATTAGAAGCAATGCTTCTCTATAAGTATTACCCCATGCCGCACCTGCAAAATAATCATCTATCAATGCACCATGAGTTTCTACATTTGAAGTTATAGATTTTAAATAATAGGTTCCCGCTTCATATGTGCCGCCACCAATAGCAACAAATAAACCATTCATAAATGTGTCGTGACCAGCTGCTTGAACTTCTTTTTCAAGTTTTGTAATAGCTTTTACAAGTTCGGGTAAATTTGATCTAGCTACTTTAATACGCATAGCTCTCTCATAACCAGGATCCAATCTTGGAAAAGGCTTTATTGGTGCCCATGTCGCGCCATACTTAAATTTACGCATTTTAGACATTTCTTTAGGGGCCTTGCTTGGATCATATTTACTTGCTCCCTGCAATGCACTTGTTACATCAGGAAATGCACTCCACATCATAAGCTGACCTCTGTAATCTCTTCCTGAAATTGTTTCACAATAACCTGCAGCATCAGCTCCAATAAGCTCATATAAAGCTGTATTAGATTTAACTGAATTTATATACGCATCAGTATCCTTAGCACTAACCATTAAAGTGGTGAATGCACCCTCTGCTACTGTTCCCATGCTAAATGAAAGAACTAGCATTGGTAATAGTTTTAATTTATTCATAATTATCTCCTCTGAAAAATACTTATCTTTAAAATATACCTTTAAATGAAATGAGACTGAAGTAATTAATATATAAAGTTTATATATGAAAAAAATTAATAACCAATAACAAAGCGAATAAAGATCACTGGCAATATTAAAGACACCAGCAATAAAAGAAGGAATTTCCACTTAGTCATATATTAATTAAAAATTATTGAATATTTATTTTACACACAGAGTATATATAAAGATATTTAATCTACTGTTAAACTTTAATTATTAATAAATTACATAGACTTAGACAATGAATATATGGCAAAAAGTTATTAATATCTGTTTGGTAGTTATTATTACACTACTAATTTTTATGATAGAAAAGCTTGAAGACAGATTAACTGAATTGGAAGAAACTCAAATAACTGAAGTAACTACAAATAATAAAATATCAACACTCTCAATTGAAGATGAGTTCTTAGAATGCAAACTTGATAAGGTTCTAAATATGGATGGTGATTTTAAAGAAAGCCTTGTCATATCAGTTTTAAAGTCTGACGATATTATAAAATTTAATTCAATAACTGCTTCGGGTGATGGAATGAATGACTATCTCAATGATGATCAGTATATATATGCAGATGAAAATCCTCACTTAGGTTATATGATCAGTAATTCTAAAAAGGAATTTCATATTCATAAGCATAGTGGCGGCATGGTTGTTTATAAGTGTTCCTTTTCAGAAATATTATGATAATTGATAAAAATGATGAACTTATCTCTAAAATATATAAAACTGTTGATTCTAATAATATTTCAGACAGAGACCTTCTTGATCATTTAAAAAAAAGAACAGAGCTAAAAGATATTGAAGAGAATAAAATTAAAGAATCATTAAGATTAATAAGAGCCCTTAAAGACAACTGATTGCCTTTAAGGGTTTTTAATTTCTATTAGTTTTCTACCTTAAAACCATTAGCAGGAACGCTAAATGTTTTACCGTCACTGTAAGTTACCGTTATTGGGCTGTCTTGATAGTTATAAGCAACATATGTAATAACGTCATTTTTCTTAAACGCAACTGCGGCAGGATGATTTGAAGTTAATTCACCTGTCCCCGTCTGTATATGGCCAAGAGCATTAAATGTATGTATCCAATGATAGGTATGGGCTTTCGATTCTCCGGCCTCATTCTCATACAGAGATACACTCTCATAGTCATTGATTGCTGCTTCGCCATCAACCATGGCTATGAGGTTCCACCAAAGATCTCTCCATTCATCATCAGTTTGTAAACCTGAAGGTTTCTTATTTGAGGATTCGGCTAAACCTAAATCAATATAATCCATCATATAATCCTTATACTGACTGACGTGGAAAATTAAAGGATTGGATGGTAAACCTTGTATACCCAGAATATGAGCGTATTTAGGACTAAACCAAGTAGAGAAGTCAGCGCCACTGCTCCATATAATTGATGTGGTTATATTTGGGTATCCGTTAATAAAGTTGTCATAATCATCACCTAAGCCATTATAGCCATCTATATTATTCCAATACTGCCAATATGCAGTTGAAGTGCTTGCATGAAGGTAAATACCCTTATCAATTAAGTCACTATTATCGGTAATAAGACCATATAAAATAAGTGCGCCATAAGAGTTAGCTGCTTCTGATGTAGACTCATTATTATTACCTTGCAAAGCATCAGCCTTTCCATCAGCCCAAGAAAAGCCATTGGCAGGATCAAAATTTCTATAATTTGGGAACATGTCATCAGAATCATCCCCAGCATAATCTCTAATTAATAATTCGATCATAGGGCCGTACTTATCATCTCCACACCATGATTTATCAGTTCTGCATATCTCAGCAGCAGCTCTAACAAAGTAGCCATAATGGAAGTGATGGTCAGCTAGTCGAGTATGAGAGCCATAAGCCTCTTCCATCCCCAATAAAGTATCCCAATCATCATCATAAACAAAATATCTTTGCTCATCTAACTCACCATTTGTTTCAGCGGTAAACCAGTCTTCTAGTTCTAATTTTAGCCAATTAGTTAGTCGAGTTGATTCTTCAGTTAGCCCTATTGATTGTGAAATAGCGATAAGTTCTGCGACTTTTCCATAGGCTTTACCAGACCAATAAGTGTCATTTGTAACTGATCTATCAATCCATACATTTTCACCCTGATCAACAAAATCTTTTACAAGTTGCGTAAGTTTTGATACCTCAAAAGTATTATCAATTGAAGGTAATGTTGGTAAGACTCCTACATAAGGCATTTCATAATTAAAAGAATTTCTTTCTGCAAACTTAATAACACCTCTAGCGCTTCTAATTTTATAGTTAGAGGTTTGATTGTTAGATGAAAATTTCCAATGCATTGGATGTAAACCAATAATAGTGTTGATTAGATTGCCATCTGCTCCACGGTATTCATGAGTTACCGTAACCGAATTATCAGATCTATCGACTTGGTAATTAATATCAACAGCTGAGATTACATTTCTTGATTTATTTATAAAATAATCAGACATTGCGTCACCTGGGATGCCTGAAGACTGTGGAATATAGGTTACTGTAAATTCTCCAGTGCTATTGCTAATACCAATATTATTAGTTGTTGGATTTGAAAATGTTGTGACTCCTTCTCCTGTAATAATAAAGTTATTTCTATTACCGGCAACATCTGTCCAAACTCCAAGACTGTCGCCTTGTTCATAAAAAACACCTTTTTCACCGCCATCTTCTCTTAGTGTTTTTAGAATTGGATTGCCATCAAAAACTTTGAAAAATACATATGGCGAACCATGAACAAAAGTTGCTTCCATAACGTCTGTATTTCCAGACTTCCATAGTGTAGTGACTGAGCCATCACTATAGTCTTTTAAGTATGCATTCATGTTGGTATGCTCACTATTAGCAATTGCTATACCGTCAAAAACCTCAGTAAACCACTCGGGCGCTGCATATTGCGGGTAACAATTACCACATAAACCACCTGCAAGCCTATAACCTCCTGGGATTCCCATCAGCCTAACTCCGGCAGTGCTTACCCTTGCTCTTATTGGGTCAGGAGAGACGTGTGCTGGTGACACAGAAGTAGGATCCCCAATTTTTGTTTCACCAACAAAAGGTATCGATCCCCACCATCGATGAGTTGCAATTTTTTTAGAGGCAGCAGGTTCTACAACCTGCGGCATGACTTTAACTGGATCACTTATAGGTTTTCCAGTTGAGTTATTACAGCTACTAATAAATGATTCAACAACTCCAGCATTCCATATCCAAGTTGCAGCATCGTTGCTACCACATTTATAACTTTCTCTGTTAATTGCTGTAGAGATATTTCCAGCCCCATAATTGATTATTTCGTACTCACCAGTATTCCCTGATCCTCCGCCGCCTCCGCCAGGCCCTGAAGGTGGAGTGGCGCCATCTTTAATACCTGTATAACGAACATTATCAATTTGATATACAAGATTTTCACCAGTTTGGAATGCTGGAAAGAAAACCATTGGAACTGTAATGGCCGATAAATTCAAAGCCCCACTTTCAGTTA
>Ga0213868_10000140_pt1 | contig 62963 bp, 54 predicted proteins | sample PICome_9_FD_160087 | JGI IMG/M metagenome (GOLD analysis project Ga0213868, IMG submission 160087) | Coastal seawater microbial communities near Pivers Island, North Carolina, United States - PICO127 | ecosystem: Environmental > Aquatic > Marine > Coastal | place: USA: North Carolina... | reverse complement strand
GAAAGTGAATGTTGTCACAAGAAAGGCCTACGGCTTTCGTAGTGAAGAAGTCTACCGAATTGCGCTATTTCACACTCTTGGAGGCCTTCCAGAGCCTCCAGCCACCCACAAATACTGCTGACGAGGCCGATTTTAGATACCGTCGTCCTAAGGGCGGGACCCAATCCACCAATACACTCTACACCGTTGGCGAACTCTCCTGTCATCTTGAAACAGCCTCCACATTGACGGGTGAGGGGGCGTGGAGCGAGGTTCCCGATCGGTGGAACATCTTGGACGATCGGACGGATAATCTCGACGGTACGGAAACCGTGACTTGCCGCACCCAACTCGACGGTTCCGATACCCTCTTTTGAAGGCTAAGGGTCGTCTATACTCCAGCTTCTTGACAAAATAATAGCTAACCCCGTGTTTAATCGCCGGGGATTTGGTTAAGCGTGTAATACGCTACCGGGTGTAACAACGGAAATCCCTTGGCTGATTTGACACCCGGAAGAAGCAATTCATGCACGTGCCCTTTGGTAAGCTGATCGAGCGTGATCCTCACAGAAAGACCATCGGAGTTGGGAGTAGCCTTGGTGACGGTCGGGGTGAGTTTGTCGACAACAGGACTGCCATAGTTGGATTGATAAATGTAAGTATATGCCTTGGCGTTGTAGCTTGCGAGATCCTTTAGCGTGGCAACGTCAGCAGGCTGCGTAAATGTGATCTCAAAGCCATCGGGCTTCGCGCTGACATGGAGCATTTCGAATGGTACTTCGCCGGTCCAGTTGACGCGCTCGAGAGCAAAGTTAGACCCACCGCGTGATCCCCATCCGCGACTTGTGCCTCCATTGAAGAGAATGCCATCTTCACCGAAGCGAATGGCAACATTGCCAGACTTGAAGCCGGAGAGAAACGGAAAACAAGCGCCTTGGTAAACCCCGTTGACCTGTTCCAGGGAAACCCGTTGCACTTGGGATGCCGTTTGCTCGGCTATGAAGAGCTGTTTCTTGAACGGTCCAAATTTGCCGTCCGTCTGATCGCAGGCAATACCGGCAGGCGAGTTGCCCATGCTACCATGAGGCAAGATGCAAGCGGGCGGGACGTATTCTGGGATGCGCTCGGCTTCTTCCACGATGCGACTGCCACTCTTCGGATCTTCAGGCCGAGGACCGATAGCGTCGGTAAGTTGATAGTGAACATTGCCCGTTGGATTGCCTTGGAAGGAACCAATTTTGAGATGTTTGAGAGAGCTTGAGCCATTCCAGGGGCCTTGATTATCGCAGTAGAACATGTCCCCAAGGTGATTTGCGCCGATGCCGCCAGGCGAGCGAATGCCACTGGTTGTTGGGATCACCTTCCCATCTGGGGTCACGCGTACGCACCAGCCACGGTAATCTGCTCGCGTACCACCGGAACCAGTGAGGCAAAGGACAACCCAGATGTTCCCGTCCTTGTCGTGGCGAGAGCCAAAGGCGTACTCATGATAGTCCCCACAGATACCCCATCCATCACTGAGCGTTTCAAAGACGTCAGCACGCCCGTCGCCATCGGTGTCTCGAAGGCGGGACACTTCAGGCCGCTGCGTAGCGTAAAGCCAGCCGTCTTTGTAAGAGAGACCGAGAGATTCGTGGATGCCTTCGGCAAAGAGCTGATATTGCACTTTGCCAGGATCAGTATCATAGGCACCCGTGAGGGTGTAGATATCTCCACGGCGCGAGGCCACGGCGATCTTCTGATCCGGAAGGACTTCGATCCCACTGACCTCGAGCACGACTCCGTCTGGAACGGGCAAAGGGGTGATTGGGTAGTAGTCGGATTCTTTGGGGGATTCCGCCAGGGCTAGACCGCTGAGTGCGGTGAAGAGAACCAAGAGAGAGCGTTTCATGAAGGAGGAGGCTACTGATTGGGCAGGGTGTAGGACAGTTGTTGGTCGATGGTCGCCTCGCCATCGGTGAGGGTAATTGGCGCGAGGAGTTCCCATTGGCCATCGATCTCGCGAAGGATGGGGCTAGCGCCAGTCGATGAGCTAAGGGTCATGGTGGCAGCGTTCGCAATTCGAAATCCTCCATTGGCCAATGGCTTGATGTCTTTGCCTGCAGCGGCGCGGAAGTAGAGAGTGTTCTGGCTTGAACCCGTGAGCGTAAGCTTCCGGGATAGACTAGCAGAGTTGTTGGCCGCCTGGCCGCTTGGCGTATAGGCATCTTCGATCGCGAGCTCGCCAAAGTGGTAATTGAAGACGGGCAATCGCTGACTGCCTATGAGGCTGTATCCCTTGAAGCGGTATCCTTTCGACCTCAACTGTGCCTCCGGCCAGGCATCTAACAAGGACTCAAGATTCGCAAAGGGCTGGCCCTCAGGACCAGCTATCACCCCATAGCCCAACGGAGGCTGATGTCCCTGACCGCGTCCGTTCCAGTGGCGTCCCGCATCTATGAATCCACCAATCCAAACGAGCGCGAGACGCATCTGATCAGCATCGAATGCCAGATTAATCCCGCCATCGTAGCCCACGCCGATCGCTCGATTTCCCGCACCCTGAATGAAGTTGCGGTAGATCTTGGCTTCGCCATTCTGTGAGGCAAGAGGAATGCTCGGAGCCTGGCGCTTCGATTTCTTCTTGTCGCCCACGGACAGGGGCGTCTCTTTGAAACCTGGCCCAGACCACCCCAGATAGAGCGACTCTTCCCCATCTCGTTCAAAGTAACTGACGCGAATGGGATGCTCACCTTCTGTTAGTGCAGCCTTACCTTTCTTAGTAGAACGACCGTGCACCCCGTCGTGATCAATGACCACGCTGCCATCAATCTCAAGACGGGAACCATCATCGGAGGAAAGAGTAAAGCCATAGTCACCCGACTTCGGCACGGTCAATTGACCGTCAAACACCAAGGCGAAATTGTTCCGCCGTTTGGTGATACCGAGATCGATTGCGCCACTGGGAACGTGGTCGGTAGCCTCTGGTGTGAGTTTCTCGAAATCGGGTAGTCTCTCAAAGGACCCGCGATAAAGCGTGTAAGTGAGTTCAGAAATATCTTTGGCCCTCGTCTGCACCCGTAAGCGACCGTTCATCAACCCTGCATGGCCAGGCAACGAACAGACATAGGGATAATCACCGGCTTTCTCGGGGGCGGTGAAGTATTCGTGCGAGGTGGAGTGAGGGTTCACCATTCGACTAGCGAAGAGCACTTTGGGATGATCAGGCACCCATTGCTTGTCGAACCCGTCTGCGCCCAATTGCCAGGCGGCTTTGGCCACGTCCATTCCAGAGTCGCTGTCGGGTGTGCAGACGATCAGATTGTGATGCATGTCATCCACATTTTGAAAGATGAGCTGAACATTGGCGCCGGGAGCGACCACAATCTCGTCTAGGTCATAACGCATCTGACCCTGCAACGTTTGAATCTGAATGACGTCGTCGGGCTTCCCAAAGCCTGCGGGTGCCGCATTGGCCGTTTTCCAATCAGCGACGCGCTGCAGGTAGGACTCTTCCAGTCTCTTGTGGGAAAGCTTCCTGGTCGACCCATCGGAAAGGTTCAGCGTCACTGCGTCCTCAGAGACCGCAGCGATGGATGCCTTGATCGTCTGGTCTCCGACCTTCCAGGTCTCCTGACCCGATGCCAGGGATTCGGTGGAGACCTGTTGGCCAAAGGCCCCAACGAGGCTTGCTAGTAGAAGGGCGAGAGACCAGCGAGTCATCATAGGCGAGAAAGAAACCCGCCTAGCTCCATGGGTAGCGGACGGCTCCTAACCGGTGCGTCGTTTCCACGGACTTCGGAGAAAGGAGGACTTCTCGCGGCTTGGTCGCGGCTTCTTCTCGATGAGGGTGACCTTACGCTCCCGGGCCCGCGCGAGACTCTTGGCAACGTCGCTTTCGTCAGACCTAGGCACGATTGCAGCCTGGGCCTCTTCCCCAGTCTTCGTGGACGAAAGTTCGGGGATCTGGCAAGCTTCTAGCCACCTTCGTAACAGAGCATCTTTCCTTACAATCAAGGAAGCGGCGGCCCAGAGAATCACGGGAGTTGATCGTGCAACGATGCCTCGGAGCGCTCCTGTCATGAAACATGCATCTTGGTCTTCCATGACGCCAAATTCTAACAGCGCCCCATTTATTGACATGGCATGTTCTGCCTCTTGGCCTTGAACTTGTTCTGTGAGCTGATGAATGCCAAGGAGATCGACCACACTGGAAAGAGTGACGCCCAGCATGGACGATGATTCATCGCCACATGCAGACTTCTCGGCGAAGGCCAGAAGGTCACAGGCCACGGCGAGACACGCAGCAGACTCAGAAGGCGTACGACCACCATCATCTGCGAGATCGATGAGCATGCGAGCCGAACGCCACGACGCGAGAGCTGGGGAGGAAGATTCAAACTCAATAGACTGCAGGGCGGTGTGCAGTGACCGAACGACGACTTCGAGGTGTTCTGTATGAAGTGGCATGACAGGGTGGTGACTTTCCAAGCAAACCTAACATCGAACAGCATTGAGTCAATTAACCATAACTACCAAACTAGGTTATTTCATGGCGACAAAGTCTGTTACATGATGATAGTCAGGCGGATCGTGCGGCAAAGGTGCGTACGAGAAGTGGTGCCGCTGGGATGGCTCACCGAAGATGAAGCACACATTTCCCTTGCTGGTGGCACCAAAAGCTAGTGCTTCTTGCAAGAAATCTTGCGGCACCGTCAGGCTTGTTTCCCAGGATGTTTCTGAGGTTTTTGTAACTAACTGAACCGGCCTAAACGGAGCGCTGGTTGCCTCTGTGATAGGTTCTCGATAGCTGGAGAACAGACTCGCCCACCAAGCTCCGAACGGTGCTAAATTGATTTCCAAATAGACATCGCTCGTGGCGTGCTTGATGAAAAGTTCACCCACATCGTGTCGCCACAACTCCGGTGTGAAAGCATTGGCGTTAGATTCTGCTATGGAGTTGTTCGGATTTTTACAACATCCTGCTGTGAAACTGAGATCCCTACCTGGACCCCATCCTAGATAGAACCACGGCGAGAATGGCGGCGTCTCCGATTCAAGGGATACCGATAATTCGGTGGACACTTCTAATGGAATGCTTGGGACGTTCACGGCCAAATTAGCGTGCACTGGCCTCCCAAGAAACCACCTTGTCATTGAGTAACTCGACAGACCCGACTTTCACCTGCCGGTAAGTGGTCGAAACACCCGGACTAAAGCCGAGATGGGACCGCCTATAATAGCGGCCTCCATAGCCGTAGTAATACGGATCGTAGCCATACCCGTAGCCTAAAGAGAGGTAGGTCTGCGTGGACGCGCGTTGCCCGGTATAGAGCCAAGTCTCGTAAGGCACCCCACTTCGGCTCCCCTCACGGATATCGTTGGGGCGGCCCCAAGAGAGAAAGACACCTTCTTTGTGCATGCCTTCACGAATCTTTCCCTCTGCGACCAACGCACGATCCTGTTCAGAAAGACGATCATAGATCTCCGCATTCTGGGTAATCCGCCGTTCTCGGAGGGTGGTCGATGAGGCACAGCTTGATAGGAAAGCCAAAACGACGGCGAACAAGATGATGGTGGGGCATTTCATAAAACAGGAGGTTACCGCAGGGATAGAGGCAGGCAAGGCACCGGAAGTCACTTGTCATTTCCATCGTCCAGGACAAGTTGAAGCGCAGATGGAAGACGCTCACGGCCACCGAATCGCTTACCTGCGAGTCTCGATCACAGATCGGTGCAATGAGCGCTGCCAATACTGCATGCCAGAGGAGCTTCAAGAATGGCTGCCTCGCCAAGACATTCTTAGCTACGAAGAAATCCTTCGAGTCCTTCGGGTCGGCGCCGGGCTGGGTATACGTAAGATACGCATCACTGGTGGAGAACCGCTGACAAGGCGCGACGTGCTAGGATTCTTTCGCGCCGTAAACGCTATTGAAGGCATCGAAGACATTGGGGTATCAACCAATGGTACTTTGTTAGCTACGGAACCAGAATCCTCTGGCATCACCATGGCGCAGCACCTTGTCGATGCTGGCGTCCGCACAGCCAATGTCTCACTCGATACGCTCGATGCCGAATCCTATCGGCAAACGACTGGGCGCGACTACTTTAACCGCGTCCTCCAAGGTCTTGATGCCGCAAAGGCTGCGGGCTTTGAAAGCATCAAACTGAACATGGTGCTTATGCGGAATAGCAACGAGGACCAGCTCGTTCCCATGATTCGCTTTGCACAAGACCGCGGCCTTCTTTTACGTTTTATCGAACTCATGCCGGTGAGCACACGGGACGTCCTCAGGGACGACCGCTTTCTAGCTACTGGCAGCACCAAGAAACTCATTGAGTCTGAGTTCGGACCACTCACCCCCCGTCCAGACTACAAGACAAACGGCCCAGCAAGCTACTACGAAATACCAACAATGGACGGCCAGCTCATCGGCTTCATTGGCGCCATGACAAACCTCCACTTCTGTGAGAGTTGCAACAAACTTCGTCTTACCTGCGACGGCAAACTTCGTCCATGCTTGGGAAGCTACCTTGAGTTCAACATGAAGGAAGTTCTTCGACAACCCGACGTGACCGACGACGAAATCGCTGCTTTCTTCCAACACGTCGTTGATCGCAAGCCAAAGGAACACGATTTTCGAAACGACTATTTGCCCAATCGCAAGATGATCGCGATCGGCGGTTAGAGCGTTAGGAGTTTCCACGCAATCGCCAGCGCAGCACCATCGATACCAGGTCGCCCAACAGCACAGCGACACTGCCCAGTAACACGAAGAAGAGCATCTCATCGAGACGATCCTTGGCACGAGCTTCTAACAAATAATAGCCGAAGGTCGGGATTCCTAACATTCCAAGAACGGTGGCATCGCGCACGCATGTTTCCCACCGATAAAAGAAGAACAGTAGAAGGCGAGAGAAGGCGTTCGGCACCGCGCTGAATACATAAATTTGAAGTCGCGAGGCCCCTAAACTCCGCTGTTCGGCAGGTCCTGAAGTAGCTTGATTGTCAATCAGTTCCGAGCCCAGCCGCCCGAGAATCCCCGTATTGTGAATCGCCAGCGCGAGCACGGCTGGCCACGCGTTGAACCCAAGTGCGACGACGAGGAAGAAGGCGATCATATATTCAGGAATCGATCGCGCCAAAATCAGTAAGAACCGAAACACACGGTGACTAACACCCCAAACAAACGTTCTCCAACGAGCCACACTTTCATGAGGCAGTAAGTAAGGGGAAGCTCTGGCCAATCTCCAGCTCGCCATAGGGAGGCTAACGAGGCTAGCCATCCCTGCCATGACGATCGCGACCACCGACAACCCCAACGTATAGCGAAAGGCCTGCCCTCCGTGAAGCTGCCATTGTTCCGAAAACCAATGCGCACCCAGGCGTAGTTTCTCCGAAAAGCTGGCATCCACAGCTTGCTGCACAGGAAACGGAAGGGTATGGCCAAGAAATCTCTTACAATTCGCCATCCGCCGATCCCAATCGAACGAACTCACTTCAAATTCGCCTGTGAACCACACCGCAACCAGCAAGAAAGCAAAGCCTAACATCGACAGTCGCACGAATCGATCTCGCGGACGAGTCGAGCGTAGCCGTGCAATCTCTTCCTTCTGGTTCATGCAGCGTGATGGGTGGTAAGACGTTGACGGACCGCACCACTCCAAAGATCGCAGACCACTATGATTGCTAACAATGCATAGAGATAAGCCCAGACTTCATGAAAATGGCGTTCCCCCCATGAGAGCGACAAGTAGTAACCTAGTGTAGGCGCACCAAAGAAACCTAACACAGCCGCAGATCGCAGACCACACTCGAATCGGTAGAGTAAGTAGGCAAAGAGATCAGGTAACACCGTGGGTAGTAAGCCAAAGACGTATACCTGAAGAACCGAAGCTCCATTCGCGCGCAGCCCTTCAGCCGTGGCACGTGGAGCTTCATCAATGAGTTCGGAAAAGACCTTTCCCAAGGTCGCACTATAGGGAATTGCGATGGCGATAACCGCGGCAAGTGGGAGGTTCCCAAGGGCCTGCAGAAACAGGATGGCCCAGATAATCTCATGAACCGATCGCAGGATAGTCATGACCAGACGCACTAGAAACATCGACGACATCGACAGCACACGAAACGGTTTGGCAGGCGACGCCAGGGCAAGCCAAGCTCTGGTCGAGCCAATCAGCCCGAACACTAAGCCACCGATGAGAGAAAGACCGATGGCAGCCGCCGCATAAAGCAGGGTCTTGTAGATGGCGAAACCGATCTCACTAAGAAAGACACCATCCGAGGCAGGATTCGGATCTTCATAGGCCAACGCCGGGCGGAGAGCGGCCTTAAAGAATTCCCCCAGTTGATGCCACTGAGCTCTTCCAAAGAGCTGCGCAGGGTCTAACTGGATCAGCCAGGCACCGATCATTCCCGCCAGAAGGATGCCCAACAAAGCAGATCGACGGGGGCCAAGCCAGTGCGCCGCGCGGTTCATGATTCGACTAAATCGCTCTGGTCTAAATGATAGAGCTCCTCGAAGTCTGTATCCGTCCAGTCTTGGGCAGGCGCATCTTTAAAGATCTTACCATGCCGCACGCCAACGAGCCTGGGAAGAAACGCCCTTGCGAGTCGTTGATCGTGCAAACTCACGCCTAGAGTGAGCTGTTGTTCCTCGGCCAATGTAGACAACAAAGCCATCGTGGCTTCGGCTCGCGAAGGATCGACACTCGCCACGGGTTCATCCGCCAAAAGGGCTTGCGGTGCTTGATAAAGAGCTCTGGCGATGGCCACCCGCTGTTGTTGGCCACCTGAGAGCGTATCGACCTTGGCAAAGAGCTTCTCAGCAATCCCAACGCGCTCTAACAACGCATGAACTTTTGTCTGCTCAAATTCGCGAGAGAAGAAGACCGAGCGGAGACTTGCCCAGAAGCCTTGCTGTCCCAAGCGACCGAGCAGGACGTTCTGCAGAACGCGCAAACTAGGCACCAGGTGGTAGTGCTGGGGAATGAAACCTATCGCACTACGCACCTGGCGGAGATTCTTCTGATCTAATTGCTCCAACGCTTGCCCAAGCAACGAAATCTTGCCACTCGTCGCCTGTTGATTGGCGTTGAGCAAACGTAAGAGCGTGGTTTTTCCAGCGCCACTAGGGCCCACGAACCCGACACGCTCACCTGGTGCAATCGTTAGCGAGACATTATCTAACGCTACCAGGTCAGCGAAACGCACGGTGACGTCACGCAATCGGAAAGCCGCCTGAGCGGCGGTGCTCATCTGAGAAATCCTAGGTCCGTCGCCACCTTGACGATGGTTTCAAAATCCGAGTTCTTCGCCGTAATGAGTTTCTCGCGGTTGAAGGCTGACTTGGCCAATGCCCCGTCCATTTCTATGAGAGCACTCTGGAGCCTGTCCGTGAACCCATCACCAAAGAGGGTTTCCAGAGCTGGATGCGCCGTGAAGTTGTAATCATAGTAGGTCGGTGTTTTCCAAATGATGCGGCATGCTTCTGTGTCCGATCCCGCCTTCTCGGCCCAGGAATCATACGTCTTGAAATTCACGGCTCCCACTTGGACTTGACCGGAGGCAACCAGGTCAATCGTGAAATCATGCGCTCCGGAGAATCCTGGTTTCTGACCGAAGAACTCCTCAGGCGACTTGCCCGTGTTCTCGCGTATAAAATACTCCGGCATGAGCCGGCCAGATGTGCTCTTGTTGGATCCGAAAGTGAATGTCTTCCCCGCCATCGCTTTGGGAAAACTCTCCGATGCCGTCAAGCCCGTGTCCTTGTGCGCAATAAAGTAGGACATGAAGTTCGGATCAGCCAAACCTTGGGCAATCGCCCGCGCACCCTTCACATTGTGCATGGCCTGCACACCTGTGAGACCGCCAAACCAGGCGATGTGAACGTCGCCAGCTTCAAACATCTGCACAGACGCTGAGTAATCTGTGGAGGGCACATATTCACAGGTTACCCCCAGTTTCTCGGTGAGGTACTCGGCCACAGGATCAAACTTCGCCTGGAGGGCGACTTTGTTCTGATCAGGGATTGCCGTAAATTTCAATACGGCGCCACTTCCGGCTGCAGAGTCTGAGGGACTCTTCTTGGTACACCCAGTCAGCGCGACTACGACCGCAGTCACGCCCAACAGAATAATAGAACTAAACTTCATAAAGGAGGCCAAAGGCTACGTAGGCTCTTAAGTGAAGCAAGCACGACATTAAGGGCTATTTAGACATCCCTGTCTAGGTCATCGATGATCTGTGGAATGGCGTCACTCAAGATCGTAAAAACTTCCTCAAAATCCATCTGAGCCCCTCCCATCGGGTCCGGCACATCCTGATCTCGATACTCTGATAGCGTCGAAAACTCGGTCACCAACCGTGCTCCTACCGCTTCTTTCGGGAACTGTCGTTTTAAAGTGGTCATATGCATCTCCGTCATCGCGTAGATGTTAGTTGCACTCTTGACTATCTCCTTGCTCACCCGCATGCTCGTCAGGCCCCTTCCACTAAGCCCTCGGAACTGCAGTAGTGCAAGAACCTCAGGCACAGGCGGCAAGGAGTGATCTGAAAAGAATCCAGCAGATGAAAGCTGCCATGGACGGCTTCCCAATTCAGCTCTGCAAATGGCCTCGGCCATCGGGCTCCGGCACAGATTTGCCGTGCAAACGAATAGCAAATGAGGGTGGCGGGGTCGCGTATTGAACCAATGTGAGAACATCGCTGATATCGGGAGACGAAGGCTCCGTGGCATTCTGGCCATGTCAACGAGTACCTGCTAGATAAATGACGTAAAGCTGGAGGGCGCTGCTATAAACCAGACGTCAGGCTTGCACACACCAGGTATCTTATTCGAGGCTTTAGAATGCTTGAGTTTACGGACGCTACGTACGAATTCTTTCCAGCAAAGCCCAACAGCTTAGTGCTCTGGCTTGGAAGGCTCTTCAATCGGCGCCGCAATCTTCCCGGTCACCGGCATCTGATTTCCGATGTCGAAGTTCGGGGAAACGATCGCTTGGACGAAGCTCGTCGCCTCGGAGGCAATCGCTGGTTCTTTCTCGTCAATCACTCCACCCACAGTGACGCCCAGATCTTGGCAGAAGCTCAACGAATAGTGGGCGTCCGTTCTTGTTACATGGCCGCCTACGACGTGTTCCTGCGAAGCAAACTCCAGGCCTGGGTCATGCAGCATGCCGGCTGTTTTTCCGTCAATCGCGATGCTAGCGACAGTCGCTCCATGCGGGAAGCCATCCGAATTCTACTCGAGAATCGCTATGGGCTAACACTCTTTCCAGAAGGAAATGTCTACCTCATGAATGATCGCGTCACCCCATTCCTAGACGGCGCAGCCTTCATCGGAATGAAGGCGCAGAAACAACTTGGCAAGGACGCTCCCATCTTCGTCATTCCCACGGCAATCAAAGCGACTCACCTCACAGATCAACGCGAGTCCATTCGAACAAAGCTCGCTCAACTGGCCACCGATATCGGCCTCGAATTCGACACCAGTACACCCATACTAGAGAATATCAAACGAGTCGGACTCAGCGCACTCGACCGGTCCCTCAAACAACGCGGGCTCATTTCTGACACGCCAGACGGCTTGCCCCTGCGCGCTCACTTGGAACACTGCGCCGAACTCATGACCAACGGCTTGGAAACCAAGATCGGTCTTTCAGCCAAAGCAACTATGCCACTCAGCCAGCGCATTCGCCAAGTGCGCACACGCATCCATAAGGTCCGAGCAGATCCAAATGCCAAGGCCGATCATCAAGTCGCTGCTACCTGGGCAGACGAGGCCATGATCGCCCTCCGTATCCTCAGCTATGCAGGCGATTACGTCGAGTCTAATCCCACGCTTGACCGCTGTGGAGAGTCTGTAGAGAAACTGCTAGAAGATATCTATTCCCAGGTCCAAGCACCCTATGGGAACCGTCGCGCAATCGTGGAAATCGGTGAACCAATCAATCTCCGTGATCGTCTAGACAGCTACGCAAGCAATGCCCGCAAATGCGTCAGTGAACTCACAGCGCTAGCAGAGTCCCGTATACAAACTGGACTTGATTCTATCAATACCACGAACACAGCCATAGGAAGCACACGTTTCTAGTAAGGCCCCCTGAGAGAGTGCCCAGCAGTCTTTTCAGAAATTGGAAGACTGGTAAGAATGGGACGCAAGCGCTGTCTCAGGGGCTTAACTATCAACCCTCACGGGGTAGTTTTCATATTCTTTATAGTGAATGGACGCATTGCCTCAATCTCGGCCTAAGGTTCTTCTCATGAAAGGGCAGATTCAAGGCAGCCGATGTGGGCTACTTCGCCGAGCGTTTCCAACGGTTGTGGCTATCTGCCTTCTTTGCTCATCTTACACTAATGTCCAGGCTCGTCTCATCCAACTGGATTGTTCCTGCGTTTCGCTTTATCACCATCGCTCTCTAGCGCTGCAGCCTCCGAGTCGGTGAGATCCTTCAATCCGATGATCCCAGGTGACCCGCCGATAGGTTGAACCAGCCACACGCTCGTCTTCTCGAGCAACGCTCGAGAAGACGAAAGCCGAGGGCTGGAATGCCGGTCGGCACACGGTCTTCCCGCAAAGCAGTAGTATCCCTGGAGGTCTCTCCATCGCCGATCCGGAACTCCATCCAAGTGAACGGCACGGCTTCTCCGAACATCTTGAACTTGCCTTCTTTCCAGAATCGAATCTCAACCCCCAACGAATCGGGACCAACAGCCCTCGTTTGAATCTTCAAGCCAAGTTCCTCTGCCTGAGCTTTGGTGAGGTAGCCAATGGATAACATCGAGAAACTTGGAATCGCCGTGATCGCCAGGAGACCACAATCGCGGGGAGATTCTGAACAACGCCATCAGTGTGGATTACTTAGCAGATCACCCAACAAATAGGCCTCGTTAGCGGAAATCCATTCCGCCAGCACTCACTATCAGCGCCATGCGATCGACAGCCTGGGGATCTCGCGCAATGCAAATGGCAGCCACGTTCCCAATAAAGTCGATATCATGTCGACCTACAAATCTACCGGTATCATCTAACTCGATCAATCCGCTCGCGGTCGCGACGAAGTAAGAGCCCCGTTCCTTGAAATGGACCATCGAATTTACTCCACCCAAACCATGCTCCTCTAAATCAACGAACACACCGAGAACTTCACCCGTTCCCGCATCTAGCTCTAGCACCTGTCCATTGCCTCTCGACCCTCCTACTAGCAACTTTCCGTCGGCGTCCATCAGAACACCATAAGCATTCTTCATCACCTCGGGATCCATCTGGAAGCGCATCGGCGGAAGATCCACGCCAAGAGTGTGCTTTCCCACTGCTCCACGAAAGAGATGAGTCGTGAACGACGACTGGCCACTCACAGCAAACCCACAAACGTTGCCACCGATTGATTTGCCCTGATAGGATCGACCCAATGTCCCATCAGGGAGATACACCCGGACTTCATGAGTAGTATCATCCGCAACATAGATTTGGTCACCGTCATCTACATAAATCTGAGCCGGCCCATAACGCCCGATAGGCTCTGTAAAATCAGAGATCTCAAGCCCTGCATCTGTCAGGCCGATGCGGATAACGTTCTTGTTTCCTTGCCGTGTCTGTCGCCACGTAGAGATCCCCACTGCTTGATTGGCCAATTCCTCGAGGACTCATAAGCTCCGTGAATCTGATGACGCCTCTCGCAACATTCGTCTCAATGTCATAAGACACGATATTGTTAGATTTAAAACCCGCCAAGAGCAATACCTGCCGAGAAGCTTCCGTATTCTCAGCAAAAGCGGTTTCAGACTCAACCTTCCGGAAATGAAAGAAGGCAAACCCTGAGAGACATAGCAAAGCGACGACAAACCATCGATTCATCAGGGTAACCTGACAGGATTCACCTGGCCGACAAGGCGATTCCCACGGACAACCGCAAGCTTCGTTTTTACAAACTCGTTACAAGACCAAGGTCAGTTTGTGTTATCCTGAAGACATGAAGTTACTACCAACCTTACTCTGTTCACTCATTGCTCTTTCCCAAATTGCTCCAGCCGGTGGAAATACTTCCATCATTGACATCGATAGTGTTTCCGAAATCAAGGTGGAGGAAGGAAGAATCACGATCAAAGGCAATGGCATAGTCAAACGCCGGGTGATGAGCACTGCCGAGAAGGGAGATACCACGGTATTTGGGCAGCCAGCTCAGTGGCTCCACGCGAAAGTCAAGCACGCCGTGTTTGAAGTCGTCCCCTACTTTACTCCGGACCTTAAAGGTGTGCCGACGGGTGGCCATGATGACGAAGAATTGAAACGCTTGAGCGACGAGTGGTGGAAATTCACCCATGCGACGGCAAAGAAGATACAGAAAGGAGATGCCGTCACCATCGGATACCAGGGCGATCGAACCACGATCAACGGCTTCCGCATCACCAAGATCGAAGGTTATGGTTTTGTGAGTCTAAAGACCAAGTAAGCTCAATTACTAGGAAGCTTTTCTTCTCGCGAGAGCACCACCAAGGAATCCCATCGGAAGATACGCCAGCAAGAGATCAACCATATTGTACCACATCGGGCCACCGATCATCTTCACCATCATCGCGCCACCGATCAGAAAAAACACGCCGACGCCAAGGGCGACTTTCATGTGGTCGCTGGCAGCCAACTTAACAGCGGCGAAAGCACCTACCAGTGTTCCAAGGGCATGACCTAAAAATGGAAAGATGAAATTGGCCGGTGTGAACAAACTCATGCTCTCTCGGAGTCCCTCCATAGACGAAACGGAAGCGCCCTCAGGCAGAGGAACGACGGACGGGCCGACATTCACCAGCGCCATATTAACAATGCTACCGACGACCACGCCGCCAATTCCGGCCAATAGATTCCTAATAAAGGCATTCATGATCCGCCATTCTTGAATGTCTCAAGGGCAATCAACCAGGTAAATCCAAACGAACCAACCTGCTTGCCTTCCTGGTCAAATATCTCAATGTTAATTTCTACTAAGGCCTTCCCTCGCGTATCAACCGTCGCAATCGCTTCAACGATCACCTCCCGCTCGGTCTTCACTCGGGACGAAACGACACCAGTTGCAGGGCGGAGATACTTCGCGGCCGACCTCCGGACGACTCCACCTACATCCGTCCTCTCTCCACGAGACCGATTGAGGAATTCGCCACTGGTTGCTTCAGCCTCCGCAAAGAGCGCACTCGAGTGAATCGTTCCCAGGTGGTTCTCATGACAACGCCCCGAATCCAAGGCCTGGAGGCAATCATCCTGTGTCGAAAGCGTGATACCTACGCGGGCATTAAAGGGTAATGATAGTATATTCACAACAAAGCTCCGCCCGTCATGAATCACCAACCTAGTCCACCCATTCCTTATCTCGGCAAGAGTTAGTCAAGAGGCTCTTTGTCGTCCTTGCCGTCCTGAAGCTTAAGGACGTAGAGAAGGAGACCATTTCCCCATTCTGGGCCTTCCATGAAAACAGGGCTGCCAGGCTTAAGAATGGCGTCTGTCTTGACAATCGCTTTGCCTTGATTCCAAAGTTGGAGATCGAGCTTCACGCCGATGCCATCTTCAGTCAGCCCCGCGAAGTCGAATTTTACGCAAAGTTGTTTTGAGGGTGCCACCCAAGAGTGGGTGGTTTTGAAGAGAGCCTCAGCTCGTGTTCCTAACACTTGGAAGTGCTTGTAATCCTTGAAAACCTGCTGCAGCGCCTTGGCCATTTCGGCATCGGCATCTTCGTAGCCGTCTCGTTTGGAGGCAGCGTCTTTGACTGCGTAGACAAGCGCCCCCCAGAGTTTCTTGGAGCCCTCAATATCATTGGCCACGGCTTTTTTTCCAACGTCAGCCTCTGCTGGTGTCTGCGCGCTCGACCACCACATAGCGACGGAGCAGAGGAGCCCGAGGCAAATGAGGGTGATTCTGTGAGTGAGTGCGCGCATACTGCAACAGATCGTTAGTAAGCAGGTCGATGCATGACAAATTCAATCTGAGGTCCAACAAATTCTTCCTCTAAATTAATGTCGAGGTCTGCATCGACAACGAAGGGGCCCTCGTGCCTGTCGTTGTCTGCATCTGCCAGGATCAAATCAAACTCAGCCGGTAAGCGCTCCATTCCCTCAAGACGAATGACCATAGCATTGGCTTCGGCATCAAAACTCGTGACGGCAAAAATGGACTCGTCTGGAGTGTAGGCAGAAACGATCTGGCTCCCTCGGTGGGTCTTCTCACCGATGATGCCAATCTGGGTCAATGTGAAGACAACGAGAGCGGCAGCGGCAAGCGGGGCCGCCCAAGATAGGTGCAACCACTTGGGTAGCCAAGAAGCTCGCGCGGGTTCGGCGGCTTCCGCTTCGTCCAGATCGCGCATCTGCTTCTGCAGATGGCTATTGAAGAAGTCCGCAAAGGGCGGGGTCCGCTCGGCGGGGAAGGTAGCCTGGAGATCTTCAGAAAGTTGACCGAAGAAGGCTTGGTCCTCGTCTAGAGACACACCTTCTGCAGCCGAGGCAGATTTGAGCGCCTCCACTTCCTCAGGCGAGAGTTCGCCATCGATCCATCGATTCCACTGTTCTTCACTGGGCTTCATAAACGTCTTTCAAGAGGGATTGTAATTTCTTCCGGGCATAGAACAAGCGCGACATAACGGTACCTATTGAAACACCGATAATTTCAGCAATCTCGTTGTATTGACGGCCATCGATCTCCTTCAAGAGGATCACGGCGCGATGCTCTGGGGAAAGTTTGGCAATGGCTGCCTCGATGCTCGAGCGGAGTTCGCGATGCTGAATCTTGTCGTCTGGACGGGCCTCCTTGAAAGGCACCGTCTTGGCTTTCGGGTCGATGGACTGCTGAATAGTCTCGTCGAATTCGCCCTCGGCCTGCACCTTGCGTTTCCGCATCCAATCGTAAGTCACGTTGTGCGCGATACGGTAGAGCCATGTGTAGAAACTCGAGCGGGCCTCAAATTTCGGCAGGGCCTTCCACGCCTTTATGAAGGCCTCTTGAGAGAGGTCCCAGGCATCGGCTTCGCTCTTGACCATGTTATATATCATTGCATAAACGCGTCCTCTGTAGCGAGTGACGAGCTCGTCAAACGCACCAGTATCCCCCGCCTGACAGCGGACGACCAGCGCATCATCAGGAGGTCCGTTCTCGGCATCTGCCGTCTCGGAACCTCCGTCCGAAGACGGCTTCACTCGAGATTCTGACGCGGTGGACGGCGAATTATTCATGGTCAAAGCCGCGTAGTTGCGGTTTCGGACATTAATAACACAGGCCTTCGGATGGGCACGACCGAAATCCAGCCAATCGGGACCAGAGACTCGCAAGTTTCAGCAGATAAAGCCGGGATTCTCATTCTCTGCCGCGGCGAGATGAGGGGTAATCTTAGGACTTTCCCTGCGGTGATTTGGCGCGGCCGGACACAAGAAAGGCGCCCACCATGAGGTGAGCGCCTTTGCTGAAAGTGTTTTTTAGCCAGCGAACGGCCTACTTGTCAGAAGCGTCGCCTGCAGACTCGGCGGCTGCTTCAGGCTCGATAGCGAAGTCGTCATCACTTTCGATCTGGTAATCGACCCACTCCAAGTAGGCCATAGGTGCAGCGTCGCTAAAGCGTGGGCCGAGCTTGGTGATACGGCAATACCCACCCTGGCGGCCTTCGCTCGCCGGTGCGACCTCTTCAAAGAGCTTCTTCACGATGCCCTTCTGCTTCAGGAAAGCGGCAGCTTGGCGGCGTGCATGAATCGTGCCGCGCTTGCCCAAGGTGACCATCTTCTCGGCGATGGGCTTGGTGGCTTTGGCTTTGGCTAAAGTAGTTTTGATGCGGCGATGCTCGATCAGGCTGCAAACTTGATTCGACAACATCGATTTCCGATGCGCCGCGTCGCGCTGCAGCTTCACTGTCTTACGTTGGTGTCTCATAGCGTATTGTTAAAAAAGGGACTTCGTGAGCCCAGTGTTAGTCATCGAGGTTCCGGCTAATCAATGAAGCGAGGCCGCCACCATCATCGTCATCTGCGATGGTGAATCGGCTAGCAGGTTCACCGCCTTTGAGCATGGGCGACCCAAAGGGTGATTCGAGCAGTGCAGGATCGATTGTCATGCCGAGGCTGAGGCCCAGCTCAGACAACTTGTCCTTGATCTCGTTGAGTGACTTTTTACCGAAGTTGCGGTACTTGAGCATTTCGGCCTCTGTCTTCATGGCAAGCTGGCCAACGGTGGTGATGTTGGCGTTGTTCAAGCAGTTCGCCGCACGGACAGAGAGTTCGATCTCATTGACGCTCATGTTGAGCAGCTTCTTGAGCTCTTGGTTCTCTTCGCTCTGAGCTTCAGGCGCTTCTTCAAATTCGATCTGGCTGTCGTCGTAGTCCACGAAGACGTCGAGGTGATGACGCAAGATGGAAGAAGCTTGCGTCAACGCATCGGGAGGTGAGAGGCGACCGTCCGTCCAGATATCAAGGACGAGCTTGTCGTAGTCCGTCTTCTGACCGACCCGCGTGTTTTCCACACCATACTTCACGCGGCGGACCGGTGAGAAGATAGAGTCGATAGGAATGACACCGATGGGCATGTCGCCACGCTTGTTCTCTTCGCCAGTGGCAAAGCCGCGGCCCACGCGAATTTCGAACTCGGCCTCGAACTTGGTCTTGCGATCCAGGTGACAAATGACTTGGTCTGGATTCACAATCTCATACATCGTGTCCTGGGTGATGTCGCCAGCGGTGACAGGACCGCTCTTGTTCACGGAGAGAGAAAGGATGCGGGGCTCCTTGTCGTGGTGCTTGAAGCGGATCTGCTTCAAATTGAGAATGATCAGGGTCACGTCTTCAACGACGCCTGGCAACGTGGTGAACTCGTGAGGCGCTCCGGCGACTTTCACGGAGGTGATGGCAGCGCCTTCCAAAGAGGAAAGGAGCACGCGGCGGAGGGAGTTGCCGATGGTGTGACCATAACCACCTTCAAAAGGCTCCGCCGTGAACTGGCAATAGGTGTCGGTGGTCGTCGCCTCGTCTTTCGAGAGGCGATTCGGCATTTCGAATCGGGCTAATCTTACTGGCATGGTATCTTGGGTTTGCTGGGTTTCCCCTGACGAGCAGGATGACAGCCTTGTGTGGCAGCCATCCCAGGGACCTACAGCAGAATTGAGAGGCTCGCGGAACGCGGAGCTTGCATGCGGAAAGGACGTTTGCAACCGGAAATCCAGGAGTCTGAGCGACATTTTTGGAGGCCTATCGACGCTAGAAGGTCCCCTGAATCAGCGTATCATGGCTAATAGTCTTCCTTCCTGGTGCGATTTCTACTAGCCATCTGCTTCGCAGCCATTCTCGCGCCCTTAGTCGCCTTCTGGGTTTGGCTCCAGCAACGTCGGATTCTGAGATCGGGGCGGCCCCTCTCTAACCGGGAAGCAGGCCTGGCGGCAGCCGTTGGCATGACGGATCCAACAGTGTTACGGGTGTTGGTGCTGGAGACCGTGCCCATGCCGGGACCGCGTTGGGCACATCGATTCGCCCAGAGGCTTGGCTTTCTAGCCCTCACCGCTGCCGGGATGAGCTTGGGAAAAGGCATCTACCTGGACCAAAAGTTCGAAGATCGCCCGGTGCTCTTGGCTCATGAGTGTGTGCATTCGGCGCAACACGAGCGCCATGGAATCTTCGGCTTTCTCTGTCGCTACCTCTACCAATGTGTCCGGGCAGGCTATGCCAACGCCGCCTTTGAAAGGGAAGCGGTCGGTCGGTCAGAAGCCGCGTGCCGCACCTAATCTAACGACCTAACAAAGCCCCCGCATCAACAACCAGTGTCTGTCCGGTGACCAGTCGCGAACCTTCTAACAAACTCTCGACGGCCTGGGCCACATCTTCTGGAAGGGCTATCTTGCCCAAAGCGGAACCGGCTTCGTTGCGACTGGCTAGGGTCTGGTAATCATCGCCCAGACCGTCGTGAGTCCACTGCGAATCGATGAAACCTGGCGCAATCGCATTGACCCGGATCTTTGGCGCTAACGTCCGCGCCAAGGATTGTGTCAGGCTAATCAGGGCAGCTTTGGACGCACAATAGGGAATCGAACTTCCATTTCCGCAGATCCCCGCGATACTTGCAATGTTGATGATTTGGCCATTCCCAGAGGCACCCAGGGCTTCTTGGGCCGCCCGCGCACATTGAAAAGGCCCGCGCACATTCACGGCAAAGATACGATCCCACAACTCGGTACTGACGGCATCCAGTTGCTCGTGGGGAATGAATTTCGTCGTTGCTGCATTGTTCACTAAGACGTCCAGACGCCCTAATTCTGCTAGCGCGTCGGCTACCATGGCACGACACGCCTCATCGTCTGAGGTGTCTCCTTGCACGATCACGGCCTTTACTCCAAGAGCTTCGATCGCCGCAGCCGTCTCCTCCGCCTGCGCCTTGGAATCCCGGTGATTGATCGCAACGTCATAGCCTCCCGACGCTAAGAGAAGTGCCGTGGCGCGGCCGACGCCTCTGCTTCCACCTGTAATGAGAACAGCTTTGTTAGATTGATTATTCGGAGCCATGAAACAGCACCGTCACCCAACGTAGAGGAACTCGCAAGAGTTCCTCGCGTAGGTCAAATTAGCTCTCCGCATCTCTGGCTAACTCATCTACACGGGCCCTGCGCAAGAACCTGGGACAGGCTTCGTCAATCGTGGATAACACGCAAGCGCATAAACCGTCTCATGGCCGGTGGTTCCTGGAGGGGAATGAGATCGCGGACGATTACCGTTTCCGCGTTGTCACCCTGATCGACAGTGTCTACAATAGATGAATTCATGCTCCAGCCTGTCAAATCGTTCCCGATCTCGACCAGGTAAGTGAGGTCCGCTGCATTCGTGATGCGTGTGAACCTAAGTGCCAGGTAGCTGTTCGAGTCGTGGCCCACAACGAGCCCCTCAAGCACACCATCCGAAACCTCTGGATCTGTCCCTAGCGCATACTCTAGCAGATTCGAGACACCGTCACCGTCAGGATCTGCGAGAACACCGCTGACCGTGGGATCAGCTTGCTCCGACACGCTGAATTTCGATGCCGTCCACTCAGGAAGCGTCACCGAGAATCTCGTTTCCTCCGCCCCAGGGGTTCCCAGCGCTGCCCCACCGGCAGCCCAGCTAGCTTCCTCAGCCCAAGTTTCGAAACCTGCCCCGATGTCACGGATCACCAGCGCGTATCCCTTTCCGTCTGTAGGTGTGTGCCAAGTGTCATTGTAAGTGAATTCCAGGATGTTCTCGCCGATGTCGTCTAACAACTTCACAGACTCCCCATCGTTATTCAGACGCCCCGTGTATGCTCCAGCTACCACCGGGATCCCTCCATACCGAGCGCGGAAAGCCGCTTCATCACTGACGACGACTAGGTGGGCTCCTGGGGCCAGAGTAGTTCCTGGAGTGAAGGTGAAGACGATCCCATCGGCAAACTGAGCGCCGCTAAGATTGAGCACGATGCTTCCAGTATTTGTGAGTTCCACGTATTCAAAATCTGACCCGTCCCACTGTCCATTGATTGCGAGTTCAGCATCTGTGGGATCCGCCGGGTTGTATTGAACTTCCGAAACCCGCAGCGCACTCTGCATAGCGGAGGGCGCACCAGTATATGTCAAAGAATCCACAAGTGTGCCCTGATCATCATGAAGTGTAATCGTTTCACCACGAGCGGACAGCTGACCAGCGTAGCCGTGGATGACAAAGCGTTGTTCTCCGCCTGTAGGGCTCGTGCTGCGACTGCGGAATGACTTCGCATCGCGGGCAATGTGCAAGGTCTTACCTGACGGAATGACCGTGCCAGCGGGAATCGTCATGCGAACGGCATCGCCGATCACCCAGCTCGAAATATCAACGGCCTCACTATGGGGATGGCTCAGGGTGAAATATTCTTCTAAAGGATTTCCCGAACTGGGGCTAAACTCTCCCATCGTGATGGAAACACTCCGATTCGTGGCTTGGGCAGGGGGCACGATGCCCGCCATGGTCTCATAGATGTAACTACGTCTTCCGGGCAGATGTTCAGTAATCAGTCGATTGGTAGCTTCGCCTGCTCGATGGTCGTTTCCCCACGAACCCCATTTCGCATAATCCAAATCGGCGTCCGTCGTAACTACAGCGCTAGGATCTAATCGCTCCAGCACTTCATTGGCAACTACATCAACTCGAGCATTGACCGCGCCTGGCGGTCCAAGAATCTGATCATTCACTGTTCTAAGACGGCGCAGATACATATCGAGCAGCTCCGGATTATCGTAGATCAAATTATAGAAGTCGTTCCCGGGAAACGGGTCCAACGAGTTGTCCTGACTGAGCGTGTCATCAAAGTAACCAAGACCAACTATCCAATTGCGCCCCCAGTTAAGGTCAATGTCCCAGATCAGCGGAACCCACTCGCCAGACCCTTCAGAATCCCGGTAAACATAATAGTTCTTGTGCCCGTGGTCACGGTCGCTAATCATGACCCGCGCCGCCATATAGTTGACCAAGCCTGGCAGGTTCACATTGTCATAAGCGTAAGTGAGTTTCGCAGCACTTGACTGAAGCAGGCTTGTGCGCAGTGCAGTAAGATCCGCGCTTCCCTCGTCTCGACGCGTCTTTTTCTCAAAACTCAGCTGCCCACTATCAATCCGACTATACATCTTATAAAGCGCGCCGTTCTCGTCCAAACCAACACGGTCGAGGTAACGCTCATCACCGTCCTCGACCATGTCAGCCGTGCTGAAGAAGCTGCCGTTTTGCTGAACACGTACGGGGAAACTGAAATGCACGGGCGCGCCGATTTCGGCCATGAGCCCGTAGCCAAGCGAGTTCCGAACCTTCGACTTGTCTGCCCAGTTCGTCAGCAGGTTGATGTCCTTGACTCGACGCTCTCCCTCTGCATAGCGGAACCGTTCTCCTTTGTTGAAATCGAAATCATAACTCTTCTTGGAGAAGCTGGCCGTCGATTGCCCATGCAAATCCGTTAGGATATTGTCGTAGAACTGACCCAGAAAGTAGCAAGAGCCGCGCGTTCCCGTGCGACTATCTGCCGCGCTCGGCTCGTCGACGAACCAGTGCAGGATAGGCAACTGCGACGTGCTCTCGGAGCTGTTCTTGGCCACCGTGCCGTGATATTCGGGAGAATCCAGCGGTTCGAGAAATGCTGGATCTGTAGTGATTTCGCCGCCTACATCGGTCGCCATAACACGCCAGCGAATCATCTCACCGGGTAGAAGGTTCGTGGTAACGATCTTTCCCGTGTAAATGCCGTCTCCTGCCATCACGTCATCACCTGTACCAGCATCATTCATCGCAGTTGTCTTCTCCGCGTCATACATCACACGCCACCGAAGATCGACCGACGCAATCCCTTGAGCCGTGGCCTGCACTTCCGTCGTGATGACTTGACCCGACGAACCGCCACTCACATCTAGACGCTCGACTGTGTCTGTGGTTTCCCCAATCATTGGGCCAGGGTTGCTCAACCCCTCGCCGTTCGTTACACCCGGGCTTGGCCTTGTGAAATAATTCCTATTTCCGCTCAGCCCCATGGAAGCGAGTTCCCCCACGAGTTCCCATTTCCAAAGAGCATCATTGCTAGTAGTCGCTTGATTCAGACCATGCACTGCCAACACATTTACTCCCGAAGTGAGCGCGTAATCAGAAGCGCTGAATACAAATTCTTTGACGGCAACCGCGTCGGCGTCCGGGTGGTTCTCACCAACAGAATCATATGCGAGTGCGGTGGGATCGGTTGGAGCGTTAGCACTGGCCACCGGAACAGGATTCCCATTTAGGTAAGCCACAAAGCCATCGTCGTGACGGATTCGTAAGGTCAGTCCATTAACTTCCGTGGCACTGGCAAGAGTGAAACTGGACCGCATGTAAATGCCAATCGCTCCACCCAACATACTCTCTTGAACATCCGTCTGGATGTAGGCGTCATACGGATCGGGATCGTCAGCGGTATACCCAATCCCAAGAGGACCACTGGCCCATCCGGTATCACCAAAGCTTTGGTGAATCCAAGACGTCCCGAGATTGAGCGCACCTCCAATATAAACATCGTTCGTGTCATCGCCAGGGAAGCTGTAACGAACAACAGCATCATCTTCGATGAGCACCGCTTGCCCACCCAACTCCCCCAAGCCGTAGGAGATATCGTCAAACTGATCGGGATAGGTCGGTATGTAGCCATGCTCGACGGTCGTGCCGTTCGGCTGCACCAGTGCTAGATAATCTCCACTCGCCTTCAGCTTGAAGTTTGCATGAAGCTCGCCTGCCGCATCGCTTCTATCCTTATCCGACGCAAAGATCAAGACCCGTTGATTAGCCCCAAGGGTCAGTGGAGGAAAGGTCCACTGCGTGGGCTGCGCAGGATCATCCGTCAACGACCAACCTGCCAGATTCACACCCGCCGAAGAAACATTTAGAATTTCTAACCAATCCGAACGATCACCATCCTCATCTTTTAAGCCATTGGTATTCGCCGCCATGAACTCGGAAATCACCAAATTTTGAGCTGAAAGAGAGGCCTGACAAAATAGAAATGTAAAGAGGATGCCTTTCATAGATGGGCCGCGGTAGAAATACGCCAACTTGAAAGGTCCATCAATCGAATTGCACCGACCTAGGTGCAGGCATACGCCTCTTCCCGTGCTCGAAGCACCTCGTAGACCTCCTGCACCGTCTCATGCAAGGTCGACGTGCCAGCTGTCACGCCAACAGTTTCGACGCCGTGAAACCATTCATCTCGAAGCTCCTCAGCAGTACCGACACGATAGGCCCTAACGCCGTAAGATTGCGCCGTCTTCACCAGTTGATGAGTGTTGTTACTGTGGCGACCACCTACGGCAATGACGACATCGACCTGCTGGCAAAGGTCTCTCAAGGCCGACTGGCGATCCTTTGTTGGCTGACACACCGTGTCAATGAACTCGATCTCACTGTTAGGAAAGCGCCCGCGGAGATGAGCAACTAGCTGAGTAACGAGAGCGGTGGGCTGCGTCGTCTGGGAGACCACACCAAACTTAGCCTGAGGTGAGAGGTTTTCGATCTCAGCTTCACTCAACACGACGTCGGCCGCCGGAAAGTCACCGGTTAGGCCCAACACTTCCACATGAGCCGCCTTACCGATGACCACCGGATGATAACCTGCTAGCACTAACTCAGCCAAAGCATTGTGAGCCTTCTTTACCAGTGGACAGGTGGTGTCGGTAACCCGAAAGCCCCGCTCTCTCCATGCCGATCGATCACGATCCGCAGCCCCGTGGGCGGTAATGACAACTTGGGGAGTTTCGGCACTATCAGGGTTGCGCAAATGCCCGTGTCGTACTCCAAGCTGATTCAGTTGTTCAGTAACGACTTCATTGTGGACGAGTTGTCCAAGAATCGTTGTCGGGCCGCTCGTGGCTGCGGCTTTGGTCGCCTTGAGGGCGTCGCGGACGCCAAAGCACATGCCGTAGTGTTTCGCTAGAATGATGTTCATGGTGGGAGGTTGTTGGTATTCGATTGGGGAGCGGGAATCTTTGTATTACAAAGTATTACGTTCTGGAGGGGGGTCTAAGATACTGTATTGGCGAGGCTATTAGTCGTTCTTACCTTGCTGCACGATAGCTTCGAGAATGTGCAAGTACTCTTGGAAGGCCTGCTTTCCTTGAGGGGTAATGGCATACAACGAACGGCGCTTCACCTCGGTGTCTTTATAGGTGGCGACATAACCCTTCTCCGTGAGCGTCCGCAAATGCGTGATCAGGTTGCCGTCACTCATCTGGAGATCAGCCTTGAGACCTTGGAAACCCCACTCCACGCGACTGGCGAGAAGGGTCATGATCGACAACCGTCCCTTTTCATGGATGGTCTTGTCGATCTTGGAGAAATCTATCATCAACCTAGGAGTCCGTTAGGCCTCAAGTGCAGAGTCTCGTTGTTGTGAACGCGTGTAGCCCGCGTAAAGGAGGTGGAAGATCCCAAAAGTCATGGCCATGAGAATAGCTGCCATGCGTTGGGGGCTGATAGAAGAAGCGCTCTGCGCACCTCCTGCCCAGTGCACGGCCAACAGAAGGCTTCCAGTGAGCGTGAACGCCAGCCCTAACACGCGCAAGGAGCGGGGACTAAAGCCGCTCGTCGCCATGAGTGCCAACCCATAAAAAGTGATCCAAACCAGGGTCGTCGCCACCAAGTCGGCTGCTGGCCCATAAGCCAATGCCAATCCCAACACACCACCGACGAACATCGGTGGTAATAAGGCCTTCAGGGCCATTCTCAGTCCGGATGAGAGATAGGGCTCACCTTCCGTCTGGGCCGTTCTCCAGATCAAGCCGTGATGAATGGCGTTCACCAAGACGGCGATGCCTAACCAAATCGCGACCGTCGTTGCCGTGTCGAACTGCTCACCAAGAAAGTAGAACGCAGCAGAAGCGACGAGCGCCAGCAGGCCACCAATGATTGCCGTGGGCACACTGACCGCTCGATAGACGGTCGCCTTCTCCATGAGCCCTCGAATCACCTTGAGGTGCTCGAGAGCTTTATCGGGATCGTTCATACACCATACTTTGTATTACAAAGTTACTGGGTCAAGCAGGAAATAGTCGGGATATCGATCGTGAGACGCCCTCACTTCAGGACAGACCGGCAACCTCAGAGACTAGAGCGTCCTCAGCGATTCAAGGCAATCAGCCACCGATCGCACAGCGCGCTCCACATCAGAATCATTCGTCTGCCAATTGCAGACCGAAACACGCATGCACCGGTGCCCTCGCCAAGTGGTGGTTTGAAAGAACGCCTCGCCAGCCTTCCGGACAGCGGCAGCAACCTCTTCCGTATGCTGATCATGGTCAGAATCAGTGGCACCCGGCTTCGGTGAACGAAAGCGCACCAACCCTTGATTGATGCTCGGCTCCCACAGAACCTCAGCGCCGGAAAGCACACCGATCTGATTCACCAAGCTCCTAGCATGCCCACATGTACGTTCTATCAAATCGGCGATACCATTCTTCCCCATCTGGCGGATCGCAGCATAGGTCGCAAACCCTCTGCCTCGCCGTGAATATTCTGGGTTCCAATCAATCTGATCGCGCGCCTCCTGTGAGTGGGTAAGGTAACTCGCACGATGCGACATGGTGCGATAATGGGCTTCCGAATCGGCGACAAACGCATAGCCGCAATCAAAGGGCACATTGAGCCACTTGTGCCCATCCGTAGCCCAGGAATCCGCCTGTTCGACGCCTTTGACCAAATGATGCAGCTTTGGACTCGCACCAGCCCACAACCCAAAGGCGCCATCCACATGCACCCAGGCTTCCTGCGAATGCGCTAGAGGAATGAGCGTTGCGAAGGGATCATAGGCACCGGTGTTGATGTCACCAGCCTGAAGAAGAACGATCGTCGCGGTGTCGGAATCACTCTCAAGAGCCGCACGCAACGTCTCCACTCCAAGCCTGCCATCATCATCGACTGGCAAGTTCACCATCACCGCCGTTCCGAGCCCTAGCAAGCGCACCGCACGATCAACCGAACCGTGTCGGTCACCGTTGCAAAGAATACGCAAGGCCGGTGCCCCATTTAGCCCATCGCGCTCTACATCCCAGCCACGCTTGGCGAGCAACGCATTCCGCGCGGCGGCCAAGCAGGTCACATGGGCCATCTGACAACCTGTCACCAAAGCGAAGCTCACTGACACAGGCAATCCTAACAACTCGAGCAACCATCGGCCACAGACCTCCTCCACCACGGTTTCCGCTGGAGCCACCGAATACATTCCAGAGTTCTGATCCCATGTCGAGGTGAGCCAATCAGCAGCGACTGACGCTGGTACGGCTCCACCGATGACCCAGGCAAAGAACCGTCCACTTGCATTACCTAACAAGCCACCTTCAACATCGGCCACCAGATCATCGATCACGCTAACGGCATCCAGCCCGATTTCAGGCAAGGGGCGGCCGATGGAATTGCGAAGCTCATTCAGCGAAGCACGAGCAGCGATCTTGCGAGTTGGCAGCGAATCCAAATAACCGAGGGCATGGTCAAGGGTCCGCCGGAGCACCTCGCTGTGCTGAGATTGGGTTTCCAGGCGACTCATGGGAATAACTTCCCCAAGGAACCTCCGGCAGCCACCCGATTCTTGCAGACTTCCATCGATGCACGAAGACGAGATGACGTCACTGCAACCAAGAGAAGCCCAGTTGGTTCAATCCGGGTGAAGATGACCCGCCGAATTCTTGCACTATGGATCGTATTCTTCGTGGTCTCCAGCCAAGGAAACGACTGGTCCGGCTACAAAGAATTTGTCTCTGAGATTTATCCCATGCTCACTCAGGAGCAACCGATGGCTGAAAGCTGCGTGGCCTGTCATGACTCCGACGGGACGTCGGATCTCGTCTTCTTTGGACAACCCAAGGAAGATTTCGCCATGCTCCGTCAAACGGGCTATTTGAAAACGGAAGGTCCAGACACCTTGCTCGGGCGAATCACTTCAACGAATCCGAAACGACGGATGCCGAAAGGTAAGCATGCTCAATCGTGGGATGACGACGACATCAAGGTGCTCTCTACTTTCCTGACCACCCTCAACGCCTCCAATCAAATTCAAGAGGTTGCAGCAGACGAACGCTTTCCCGATGCTCTGCTAGAGCCGTATGTGGGACAAGCCCACGCCAGGCGAGACAGCCAGTTCCTCACCTACCACCAATTGCGCGGCAAAGTGGAAACAATCTTCAGCGATACGTGGGTTCGTGATGGGAAGGATCGCTTCGAGGAGAACGTCGCCCTCTTCGGCGGTGCCGATTTCAAATCCCGCTTTAACGAATCTAGTCAGCCGTCGTCAAGTTTCCTCACGGCTCTTGATCTCATGGCCCGTGAAGTGAACGCCCGCGCTTACACAACACGAACGGGACCCTTTGCTGATCATCCAATCGATCTGCCTGTTCTTTCAGAATCGGCCATGGTGCGTCGTAAATACCGGGAGGAGATGACAAGACTCTATCAAGAGATTCTCTTTCGAGCGCCAACTGATGACGAGATCGCCGATACCTTCACCCTGTTCAAGAGTATCCAACTCGAACAAAGTACCATTGCGAAGCGGGATTATGATTTGGTTTTTCAATTGAAGGTTTCTGACCCGACGACAGCGCTGGACAAGGTGGAAACCGTCCGTATTCCCGTGCAGGGAAATTCCTCTGCGGGCTACTACCAGGCCCTGCTGGATCAGACGGGTGGTAAAGCATTTGATGACCGTGGGCGTCTTGGTGAGAGGCTTGACGTGCCCTTCCGAATCCAGGAAGCCCAACTGATCATACAAAGCCCTGAGTCGATTGATGAAATCTCCTTTGCCGGTGTGGTTCTAACCCATTGTGAGACGGGGAAACAAACCGTCATCGATGCCAACTCTCCTCAGGTGAAGGCCCTGGGAGCCTGGGAATTGGCAGACAAAGGCGGCTCTGCTAGTCTTGAAGATGAGGGCGAAGGTTCCATTATCGTCTCGCTCTCTGCCGACAATGCGGAATACTGGATCAATGTGCTTTGGCGAAAGGGTCATGGGAGATCAAAGAATGTCTTCGTTGAAGTGCTAGGCGCAGGACATGCAAACCACGCGATTCAATCAGTGCCCGCTGTTCCTCCCGAAGGTCAGGCGGATTTCTATTACAACTGCAGCGATGACACGCGTCCGTTTTTCTCACCTGACGCTGCCTTCTTCTTCCATCCTCACGACTACGTCGAGATCACGAACGCAGGCACAAACGATCTCGTGACCATTGGTGCCCTGACCTTTGTCAGTCCCTCGGATCGTTTTACCATCAATAGCCGCGAAGCCGCCGGAAATGAACTCTGGGGAGATTTCAAATCCAAGAGCTTTGGCGCCTACAACCAGAAAGGGAACACCCTATCAGACGAGGGGAAGGCCAAGGGAGAACTCTTCTTACAATACCATCCTGGCGCTCACACTAGCGAACACGAAAACTGCACGATTCAGATTTCTTACGCTGGCAAACGTGGACAGGAAGCCCGCGTCCCTGTCTCCGTGCATGCCTACCAGTCGTCACCCATCACGCAGCTCGTCTTCCCGGCTCAGGGCCATGCTGGGGGGCAGGTCACGCTGGATGCCTCCGCCAGTTACACCACCCATCGAGCCACTCTGGATTACGAATGGACCCAACTTGAGGGCCCCCCCGTTTCCTATTCCCCTTCCGACGCTCGCCTCGCCTTCGCTCTTCCGCAAATGAACGCCAAGCAGTCGATGTGGCAGGCACTCGGGCGAGCCCTGATGCGTCATCCCGATTTCCTCTTCACCCGTCCTCCTGCTGTAGCCACGGCGAGCGATGCGCATGAAAAGCAACGATTGCTGCTCGTCAAATTGGCCTTGGATCTTGTCGGCCGCTCGCCATCTAACGAAGAACTGGCCTTGTTAGACTCTGGCGAGGACTTGGAATCGATGGTCGATCACTACCTGGCTTCACGCGAGTTCGAAAAGTTTTACTACCATCGCATTCGTCTCTATCTCGAGAGTCAAGGAACCAAGCTTCAGGACGAACCGGCCCGTCTCTGGTCCTACATTGCGCTCAATGACAGGCCATTCCAAGAAATCCTCACCGCCGACTACACCGTCAATGTGGCCTTCGAGAAATCAGATCGCCCAAAACATCACGGCCGCACGGGCGTGCTCACCACTCCGGGCTTCATCGATGGAAAACCTGGATTGCCACACTACAATTACGCTGCACAGGTCAGCATGCTCTTCCTCGGCTACGTCTACGAGGTCCCGCCCGAGATTGTTGAGCAACGTGAAGGTACGACAGCAGAAGGCACCACCGATCCGCAATCCACCTGTTACAGTTGTCACAAGATTCTGACACCACTAGCACATCAACGCAATTACTGGACAGACATGGGCAAGTTCCGCAAGAAGGATGACAACGGAAACGTCATCGATGCGAGCGATCATGACTTGGTCAGCGAGTATCCGTTTAAAGGCTCCGGAATGCAGGCCTTCGCCACCCAAGCCGTGAAGAAAGAGCGCTTCATTCGCACCATCATCGACACCCACTTCACCTTCTACTTCGGACGGCAAATGCGCTACCGTCAGGATGAACGCGCGCTCTACAAGGCCGTGTGGGATGCCGTCCATGCCGATGACTTTAAGATTCGCACCCTCATACGTGCCTTGGTAACCTCACCCGAATACCTGGAAGTCCATGAGTAGCCCCTGCCAGATTGATTCCTCCATCCGCGCTGTCCAAGACGCACCGACTCTTCGTGGCTCCACGCGTCGGCAATTCATGCGACGGCTCGCCGGAGGCGCCGCCGCCCTCACCTGCGTCGATTTCCTCAATCATTTCAAGGCCTACGGGCTTCCTAACGAAACCGCCACAGACGATCTTGCCGCCGGTGCCGTGAAGTCGAACCAGAACCCCCACTTCCTCGTCTATTGGTACCTGGAAGGTGGTTGGTGCGGCTATGACATGTTCAACCCCGTCATGACCGGAAACAACGTTACCGAACGCTTGGAAGACATCAGCGCAGAACGGTACCGCGTTCTTAAATGGGGCGAAGAAGGCTACGGCATCTATCAAAAAGGCAACATCCGCTACGGCTACCTCGCGGAACCAGGCAAAGACTTATTAGGCGACATGGCCGTGCTCAGTTCCATGCAAACCGGTTCGGGTCATTCCCGTGACCGGCTTAAAGTGCACATGGGATCTTACAACTATCGCCAGTCCGAAGAACGCGAAGAAGACGAACGCTCAGTCATGCAAGCCTTCGCCGAAGTGTATGGGCAATCTTACGCGCTTCCCAGTCTCTCGTGGCACCGGTGGCTCTCCGATGGTGAACTGAACGAAGTGCAGTACACCGGTCGCCGAGGCTATTATCATGCCCTTGGCCCCGTCCATGCGCATACCATCTATGCAGGCACGCCAAACAAGCTGAAGAAGCTGCTCTTACAAATGCACGCCGATTCCAGCGACTCCGTCGCCAGGAAGATCGACTCGTTTCTCGACAACGCCCACCGCGATTTCCTCAAGGACGAAAACTTGGAAGCCGTGCGTAGCTACCACTCCGCCCGCCAGATCTACAAGCAATTGGTCGCCAGCGGCGACTCCATGGACAAACAGCAGCTAGACGGCTTCTTTGCCGATCCTGCCCTTCGCGAAGAATTCTCCGTCAAACCTGAGGACGAGCTCATCACCTACCGCAGTGTCAATGGCAACAAGGCTCGCAGTAAGTTTTCCCCTAACAACAACGTCCAAGCCATGATGTCCTACGAGATGATGCGAGCAGGTCTGTCTTGCGCCTTCTTCATCGAATCTCGAGACGTCCGTCGCTTTGACTCCCACTTCTCCAGAAAGAAGCTCTGGAAAAGCGACGGCATGCCCATCGGCATGCCTGATCAGACAAAGATGATCCAGCAAGACCTCTGGAACCCCCTAAAGCCCTTCGTCGCCCGCCTCAAGAACACCGAGTACGCAGGTTCTGGCAAGAGCCTCTACGACCACACCAACATTGTCCTCACCTCAGAATTTGGCCGCTCCATCCATGGCGATGTGGGAGGCATTCTCAAGAAAGACATCTCGGAGGAGATGAAAGAAACCAAGATCGGCGGTCAAGACATCTGCGCCCACTGGCAAGTCACTTCCTGCGCCTTCATGGGTGGCAACGTCCAAGGCAATCGCCAGTACGGCGCGGTCGGCGAGAAGACCCTCCACGCCGTCCCCCTCATGCCCGACGGCTCGCTCGATCCCAACTTCGATCCCGTCTCCGGCGAACTCTTACCGAACAAGAAAAAACATCCCAAGTCGTCGGTTCCAAACCACGGAAGCGTCTACGCCACGGCACTACATCTATCCGGCATCGACCCGAAAGATAAAGGCCGTAACGAACGCGCTCCGCTTGGCTATATCGCTAGAGTCTGACAGATCGCCCCACGCAACAAAGCGTCAGCTCGTAGACCGTTGGCATTTTAACGACCATTTCTTCAGACAACGATCAACGCAGCTTTTCGCTGTCTTCCTTCGTGACGTCCTCAACTGATAATCTGCATTCTAAGATGTCCCCAACACCGTCTACTTCATCGATATGAGAACCAATGCGCACGAATGCCAGTTGGGAAGCCAGAGCTTGAGAGGGATGGTTGTCCGGGCGAATCGTCATGGCAAAACGTGTCACCCCGCGCGCCAGCAGTGCCCAGCGCATTAAAGCCACCGCAGCTTCCTGGGCAGATCCCTGACGACGAAAGGAGAGCAACACGACCAAACCGATCTCCACGCCGCCGGGAACATACGGCTGGAGATACTCTGCGTTCGGCGCGGTATGGAATCCAATGTAGCCAACCATCACACCGGTCGCTTGCAGCGACTTCCCGCAAGCAACCACGGCTGGACTACTCGCTCCGCCTCGAGCGCATTGAGTCGCAGGGAGAACACTTTTGTAGCCTTACCGGGCCAGCCCGTTGGTAAAGAAAGACCCAACTCACGTTCGGCCTCAGAAAGCTTGCCTTCCAAGGACGCACGTAGGAATGCCGGCGTCATTAGAATCAGATCAAAGCGTCCGGTAGGGATGGATCCTATCATGACTTGGCCGCCGCCAATACTTACTTTACAATAGATAGGCGCTTTGCTAACGGCGATCCTGTTTACCGATCAACCAGGAACCACCAGATGCCATCCCCTTGGCATCAAAACCAGAATTCACCTGGTCGGCCAAGTGAGCCATTCTTGGATCGGCCGCAACCTGTTCGTTCGCCTAATAACACGATTCATGGGTATCAAACACCACCCATCCAAACACGATGCAGTCGTTGCTCTTACTCGTTCAGGTGATTGCTCAGGACAGGAAGCACGAAACCGGCTACGTAGTAACCTAGGTCTGCTCCGTTTGAGTCAGCTGCTGTTCGTGTTTTCATGTGTGGATAACGTCAAGGCTCACGAACTCCTGACTAGTGGGCAAACTGAAGTTCTCAGCGATTTTAGTATCCTCGTCCCGAGTTGGAGAGTCCCCAGGATCGTCTTGTTGTAATCAAAGGTGCTTCACAACGCTTTTCTAGGGGTTACACTAAAAAGGGCGCCATTCTAGAAAAAATGCTGAATTGTTCGCTCAAGTTACCCTTCCCCAGCCAGTTGCGCTCGCAACCAGCCCGGGCGGTTTGTGGTGATGGAATCTACCTTGAGTTGGCGAAAGTGTTTGGCTAGCGCTAGATCATCGACTGTCCAACAATGGAACTCGTAGCCACCCTGTCGCAACTGCTTAACGAATTCAGCGGTCACTTGATCAATGTTTGCATTGGTATCTAGACCACTCGATTTCGTCTCCGCCAGGGTATTGAAGACATCTTTCCGGCTCGGCTTCATCCGCCCGAGGGTGTTTTCCTTGTAACTGGTGAGCCAATGGGCTTTGAAATCAGGGAAGTGCTGTCGGCATTGCGTGATGACGTCTTTGCCAAAGCTGATGAAGACCACTTGTTCGGGCTTAAGGACGCTCTTCTTAAGTGCCGGGATGATTTCCGGGCCACACTTGATCTCGAGAAAGAGCCGTTTGCCCTTTGGAACGATTGCTAGGACTTCATCGAGTGTGGGAACAGGTTCGCCCTTGAACTTCGGTCCCTTCCACGAACCGACGTCAAGCCGCTGCACTTCCGCTAGACTAAGAGTATGAACATGCTTGGCGAGATTTGCCGTTCGTTTAAAATCCTCGTCATGGACGCAAACGATGTGTCCGTCTTTCGTTAGGCGGAAATCCCCTTCGATCGCGTCAGCGCCCTGCTTCCAAGCCAAGTGAAACGCCGCAAGGGTGTTCTCGGGTGCGGTGTGTGAAGCCCCGCGATGGGCGACGATATCTTGTGCGCTTACCGGATGGGCGGCCAACAGAATGGCAAACAATAATGAACAGGACCTTGGCGTCATAGTTCCTCACACTCTTCGAGGTAGGTCTGGAGGTCAAAACCTTCCGCCACCTCGATGACATTCCAGCGGCCGTCGGAATCCAGCCGGAAGCTTCCAAGGAATTTGCGCGACCATTCCCCTGGCCCAATGATGGAGAGCCGAAGCACGTCCTTCACCCGATAGAGATGATAAGTCTCGCCGAGAATGGGTTCGAAACTGAACTGCGCTTCGTAGACCAACTTGTTCCAATTGAATTCGTCGATCACGCGATGGTACTGCTCCTGCAACTCGGTCAGTTGCTGGCGTAACGCTTTTTGCACCTTGGTTGCTCCACGCGACTTGAACGAGGTCAGGTCCGTCGGGACGATCTTTGGACTGAGCGTCGACGCCGGGTAAGCGAGGAAGTTCGTCCGTTTCTCGTTATCGGTCTCAGCGAGCGCGATGTCTTCGGCGGTCATACCGAACCATTACGGCTCTGAGCCCAATGTCGACTATGGAAATTAGGGTCTAGTTGTCCCTGGAGTAGGCCGGCTTTGCAGCCGGGGTTGGCTTTAGGATCCGACCGTGTTTCGCCGACCCTGTAGCGATGCTGCCTGTTCCATAGAGCGACTCCACAGAAACACCGGCGACGTAAGCCTCGCGGAGCGCGGCTTGAATGTCATCAATATCCCAGCATTGGGTCTTTTCTGTTAAGCCCACTTCTCTGAGGGGCTGCAATAGCCGAGATCCGCTCGGCTGAGTTGTGTCTAGTCTCATTATCTTAGTCTTATTTACGTTCCAAGACTAAGCGAAGTCACCCAGAGTGCCTGTCGCAGGGAGTGACGATGTCGTAACAATCAGAAACGCCTCGCTTTTACCGCAAGGGATGGAGGAGCCGACTCTACTTCTTCACAGGGCGGAACGGCCAATCTGGGCTGCCTTTTGGATCAGGGAGAACCGGCGTCTTGCCCAGGCCAAAATCCTCTGGCTGGAGATCATGCCCTTCCCAATAACCCTTTTCTCGAATGAATCCGTAGAAGCTCGGGTAGAATGGATCGACGTAGTCCACATTCGCTTTCTCAGGCACGTCTAACTTGGTCAAATGGAAGGCGGCATTCACCACCATTCGGCGGAGATCTTCATTCAAGAGATCGACAGAGGCTCCCATCGTGGTGCAGAAGGAAACGCCTTTCGTCGTTCCGTTAGGCGCTGTGTAAGGATGTAACCAAGCGAGCGGTTGCATGGGATCGTTCTTCTTGCCGGCAACAGGCTTGGACTTGGGATCGAGTGTTTCAGTGACAGCACCGCGCATTAGAATCGTGTCTTTATCCGTGAGATGAATGACCCCATATACATCCGAAGGGCCAAAGACCTCCTTCACACTGTTGAGAATCGCGTGCTCGGCTTGATCTTGCTCAATCACACCAAGGGCTCCTTCGCGTTTGTGGCCGCCGTGATGGCTCACCCATTGTTCACCGAGAATCTTTCTACCAAACTCGTTATACTTCAGACCCCCAAAGTCACCTTTGCCAGTGAAGGCATGCGTTGCGGTGCGAAGACCGATGACCGGCTTGCCCGCATTGAGGAAGTTGGTTACGTGAACGGCCTCTTCCGCACTTGGCTGGCGGAAGCGCGTCGCGATGATCATAAGATCGGCACCATCGAGAGCGGCCAGACCTCGCAGACCTTGCTGATTGTTAGAATCGATGTATTTGCCCGCCTCGTCCAAAGCAAACACCACCGTACAGTGGAAGCCGTGATGCTGGCTGAGAATCTTGCCCAGCATGGGGAGAGCCTCTTCTGAACGATACTCCTCATCGCCGGAAATGAGCACCACGCGCTTGCCCTTGCCGGGGCCCTCCTTGGCTTCCAAGACCAACGTGTCGACCGCCCAACCGGTGAGCGAAAGAAGGAGTGATGCGCAGAGAATAGAGAATCGTCGTTTCATGATCATGGAAGGGATGTAACACGGGAGCCGGAATTGGGAAATCTTGAAGTTGGGACGTTCCAAGGCACCCATTTATTTGCACCTTTACAGGTCGGGGATGCGTGTCTAGGATGGCCGACTTTCGCAAGAGCAAGACCCTATATGAAACGGAAATACGAAGGCGTCATCATCCTCAATACCATCGGTAAAGAAGAGAGCATCGATAAGATGGTCAGCCGTGTGGGCGAAACGATCGAATCTGAGGGCGGCAAGCTCCAGCAAATCGACCGTCTCGGCCGCAAGGACTTTGCCTACCCCTCGAACAAGATTCAGGGCGGATTCTACGTGAACTACTTCTTCGAGGCAGAGCCTGCGTCGATCGAGAAGATCCAGACTGCGCTAAAGCTGAATGACGAGGTCCACGTCCAACATTATCAGGTCCTCGCGGCCTAGCGCGAAGCTACTCCCAAGCCATGGCCTCGGTTAATAAAGTCATTCTCATCGGGAATCTTACCAAAAATCCCGAACTCCGCTACACGCCGAAAGGCACCGCTGTGGCCGAGGTTGGGTTGGCTTGTAATCGTCGCTACAAGGTGGACAACGACCTCCGTGAAGAAGTCACCTACATTGACATCACTTTCTGGGGTGCCCAGGCAGAAACGGTGTCAAAGTATCTCGAGAAGGGTCGCTCAGTCTACGTCGAGGGGCGTCTCAAGCTCGATCAGTGGGACGATAAAGAAACCGGTAAGAAACGCTCGAAACTGAGTGTGATCGGTGAGATTTGCCAATTTCTCGGGAGTCGTGGCAGCGGCGACGGCCCCATGGGCGAGGGTGGGGGTGGTTCTCCCCAACGCTCTGCTCCCCAGCAAACCGCTTCATCTCCTCCTCCGTCTACAGGCTCTGGTCCATTGCAGGACGAAGAGGAAGACGACATCCCTTTTTAGGAAGGGATTGTCCATTGCCCACTCAAACCCTGCCAAGGAGGGCAGTGAACTGTCGCTATCTGTCGGGAGGGCTTTTGACGGCCTCATCACCATCAGTCGAAGAGCGGTGTTCTTCATGGTGGAAGCCCAGTGAAAGATTGATGGCCCGAGTCGGCTTCTAGACGCCATCACAGCGAAGCGCCCAAGATGCCGACACCAGTATAAAGGGGCACATGAAGTGGTTTAGCCCCAAACTTTTTGGCTAAGAAATTTACGCGAAATTGCTGGGAACGTCAACATGATGACAGTAGCTCCGGAAACCTAGCTACCCGCCACCGTTCTCCGGAATATCCCAAGGTAATTGTTAAACGGTGTCTTTCCCCAAAGCGGCGTGAAAGTTCCTTCCAGCCCTGCATCACGAAGAAGCCGTTCCGTTCCGTCTTTGTCCGGATAGTTGACTGGGCGGCCTTTCATCCAAAAACAGCCGTGGGCAAACCAATCCGCCACACGCGTCACGCGGAATCGCCAGGTGGGTTCTGCCAGTCCGCTGCGAATGACTAAACAGCCGTTTGGCGCAACCGATGCCGCCACTTGCTGAAGCAAAGCCTGCTGCTGTGGTTCAGTGAAGTATTGCAAGACATCGAGAATCGAAAGATGCCCGAGGAAACTCGGCAAGGTGTCGCGCACATCGCCTACGCCAAACTCTAGCGCTTCACTATCAGCGCGTTCACTGATGGCCTGGGCCGCACGGATCTTTCGCTCATCATAGTCAACTCCCCGAATGGGTGCTTTAAATCCCGCCTGCCTCAAATACCGCGCAAAGAGACCCAACCCACAGCCGATATCGAGAAGCGGTATCTCGCCGTCATCCATGTCTAACAACGCCAAAGAAGCCGCGAGGTAGAGAGGATCGCTACGCAGTTTCCAATAGCAATACTCGCGGTTCCAGCGACCAGGAAAGGCGTCTGCTAGAGCTCGGCAAGCTTTCTTGTTCACGGAGCAGGCTGCTCCTGAGTTTCTGCACTGAGTAGACGTTGAATCCCTTCAAGCACACCGAAGCTGGCCCGCCCATTGCCAATCAAGCCACCCGGCGACCCGGTGACTAACGATTGCACTTCAGGGATCGCATTGTTGGGACACACGCGGTAGTCTGCTACCGTCGGACAGAGCATGGACATGTCATTGTGGTTGTCGCCAGCCACACAGATACGCTCTTTCGAGACCCCCAAATGCCGAGCCAGTTCTTGGAGCACCGAGCCCTTATGATAGGCCGCATGCGAGAATCTCAAATAGATCGAGTTGCGCTCATAAGACAGCACATCATCATTTTGGGTTTCTTCCTCAATGTATCCACACACCTTCGTCATTTCTTCGTCGGAGGTCGCAATCACTCCTGGTGTTTCTTCCATGCCTTCAACCCACTGGACTTTCGTCTCTGCTTCGAGCAAGGCTCTTACGCGTTTCAAGAGCTTTCGATGTGTCTTGATGAAACGCTTGTGCTCTTTCTGACAACGCTTATTCCAATCACCTACATCCACCCAGCGATTGAACTGCGTTGGTGCGTAGAGCTCGCGTTCCTTCGCCATGATGAAATCTGGCAACGGGCGGATCTTGTGTTCAGCGATGCCATCGAGCGCCTGAAACAATGTTCGCCCTGTATTCACCGCCCAAAGGCTACCTTGAGTTTGCACGGATTCCAAAAAGCCATTTAGACCCGGGTTAATGATAGGATGAGGAGGCTCATCCACCAGAGTACCGTCGAAGTCGAAGCTGAAGAGAAACGTGGGAGCAGCCATGGGCGAAGACGATTCCTAAACTAACTCGTTTCAGTACTCAACTGTTGCACTCATCCAAACAATCAAGAACTAGGGAAACAAATAAGACAGCCCGATTGATGGCTCTGTAGGAGAACCCCCATAAACCTACAGATAAGAAATACCAATCGGGCTGTCTCGATGCAGCCACTCACAAGGCTGCTGAGGAAGAAATACCCACCTTTGCGGGTGGGGCAAGGTATTTGTTCTAAGATTTTAAAAGATGACAATCACCCGCCATTATAGATTTCCGAGACAGGACAAAAACGCGCTTCATCAGAAGCATCGCAATCACTACAATGAGCGCAGCACAGAAGAATGCCGCCCCAGGGAGAAGAAACGGAGCTTGGGAGCCAACAAAGTATGCGAAGAGTCCCGTGGCCAAGGGTGGTCCGAGGATCCCCGCCACGCTGCTCAAGCTGGTTAGCGATCCCTGGACACCACCTTGTTCATCCGCACCCACTTGCTGAGAAACGATGCCCTGAATGGCTGGCGTGGCAAGGCCACCGAGCGATCCCCAAACGATGATCGCATAAACCATCCACCCTTGGGAGGCCAAGCCATAGGCAATGTAACTGAAGATGCTGATCGTGAGTCCTAACAAAGCAGTGCGTTTCTCTCCCAGCTTAGGAACAACCTTTCGCGTGAGCCCTCCTTGAACAATCGCAGCCATGACACCGACGAAGGCTAGCGACATACCGACTTGGCTTGGGCCCCAATCGAAACGGTAGCCAGTATAAAGTACCCAAGTCGCCGGGAAGACTTGGTGGGCAAGATTGATAAGAAAGAAGGTCCATGACAGTCCCAGCACCATCGGGTAATGCCGAAGTGCCAGGAGGGCACCCACCGGATTAGACCGTTTCCATGAAAACACCCGCCGATTCTCAGGTTTCAACGACTCGGGCAGGACAAAGAGCCCGTAGAGCCAATTGAGCAGCGTAAGACAGCCAGCCACAATAAACGGCAAACGAAAGCTGTAGTGGCCTAACCATCCACCAATCGCGGGTCCGATGACAAATCCCATGCCGAAAGCAGCCCCAACCAAACCGAAGTTGGCGGCACGTTTTTCCGGTGGACTGACATCGGCAATGTAAGCCGTGGCTGCTGCGAAGTTCGCCCCAGTCACCCCGGCGATGATCCTCCCAATCACGAACCAAGTGAGATCAGGCGCGAAGGCGAGCAAGAAATAATCAAGTCCACCTCCTAACAACGAGAGAAGAATGACAGGTCTTCTCCCAAATCGATCAGACAGACTACCTAAAAGCGGCGCACAGAGAAACTGCATGAAGGCGTAAAGCGCCGCCAGAAACCCGTAGGTCAGCGCACCTTCGGACAAGGTTCCTCCCTGCATGTTTTCAATCAACTTCGGCAGGATCGGGACGATGAGGCCGATGCCTAGGATATCCAGCACCAGGGTGATGAAGATAAAGCCGAGAGCAGGTTGCCTTCCCATGCCGGGAGACTGCCATTCGCCTTCCCGATTGCGAACCCTTTCCACTCGCACCAAGCCGCTTGCGCATCTGCATCGCTCGGCTTCCTATGAAGTATGCAGAAACTTCGCCAAGCCGTGCTCTTCGACCTCGACGGAACCTTGCTCGATTCCCTCGGTGACCTTGCAGAGTCCATGAATGCGGTGCTCCGAGAAGATGGCCTGCCGACACACGGACTCGATGACTTCCGGTTCTTCATCGGCGATGGTATCCAAGCGCTTGTAAAACGCTCTCTACCCCTACGCTTGCACAACGATCGACCCGCATTGGAAGCCTACCTTGACCGCTATCGCGCGAGCTATTCCCAGCGTTGGCATCTCTCGAAGCCCTTTGCCGGCATTGCCGACCTCCTCGATACCCTTCAGGCCCAAGGTGTGGGTCTTGGTATCGTCTCTAACAAGCCAGACAACTTCACCCAACAATGTGTGCAAACGCTCTTCCCGGCGTGGACCTGGGAGGGCGTCGTGGGTCAGTTAGACCATGTTCCCTCCAAACCCGATCCCACCGGAGCATTGGCCATGGCCGAGAAACTCGGTGTGCAGCCTGAAGACTGCTGGTTTGTTGGCGATAGCGATGTCGACATGAAGACCGGCGTCAATGCGGGCATGAACGTGGTAGGCGTCTCCTGGGGCTTCCGGCCCGAAAGGGAATTGCGCGATGCGGGTGCCCAACACATCATCGGGCAACCAGCCGAACTCCTCGCTCTCCTCAATAAGGACTAACATGACAACGCTTGCCATCGAGACTAGCTGCGATGAAACTGCCGCAGCAGTGCTAGACAGCGAAGGCAACGTTCTCGCAAGCGAGATCGCCACGCAGATCGATCTCCACCGCGCCTATGGTGGTGTGGTTCCTGAAGTGGCTTCTCGAAATCACCTCCTCAAGATGCGCCCTGTGCTGCTCAAAACATTGGAAGTCGCTGGTGTCAGCCTTCCTGAAATTGATGTCTTCGCCGCCACAGCAGGTCCTGGATTGGCCGGAGCCCTCCTCACCGGAAACACCACGGCAAAGGCACTCGCGCTGGCCCACAAGAAGCCCTTCATATCCGTGAACCACATGGAGGGCCACCTCCTTTCGCCCTTCATGGGTCAGCCTGCCGGCATTCAGCCGTGCGTCGCTCTCGTCGTCAGTGGCGGCCATACCATGCTCATTCACCTTCGGGAATTTGGTGACTATCACTTGTGTGGAAACACTCGCGACGATGCCGCGGGAGAAGCCTTCGACAAAGTCGCCAAGATGATCGGGCTGCCGTATCCCGGAGGCCCAGAGATCGACAAGCTCTCCAAAGTGGGAGATCCCAAGGCCTACGACTTCCCCCGTAGCATGCTCTCAAGGAAGGATCACGACTTCAGCTTCAGCGGTCTCAAAACTGCCGTGCTCTACAGCTTGGACAAACTAAACAAACCACTGAAAGACTGTCGCCCCGATCTCTGCGCCTCATTCCAAGAAGCAGTTGTTGATGTCCTGACAACGCAGACTATCCGCTTAGCTCAAACGTTAGGCGAAAGCTGTATCACAGTCAGCGGTGGCGTCAGTTGCAACTCGCGCCTAAGAAAAGCCTTCGAAGTATGCGCCCACAAGGCCGGCCTAAAACTACTCATCGCCCCACCCTCACTGACTACAGACAACGCCGCCATGATCGCCTACGTCGCCTGGCAGAAAGCCCAACGTGGCCTCTTCTCGATGCTAGAAGAAGACGTCGATCCCAACCTCAAGCTCGCAGAAGCAACCGTGTAACACGGCCTTCCAATCAACGACCGTGGCAGGAGGCTGCAGCTATTTTAGCAGTGCCACTTATCCTGATAGAAGAACGACCACGACGTCCCTTGCTTGACCCGTTCTGTGGCGAGTGTAGAGATGGTGATGATTGTCTTCGATGTGGACGGCACGTTACTCGGTGGTGAGCATCACGATTGGAAGTCCTTTGATGATGCTTTCGAAGAGGCCGCTGGCTTTCCCTTTCCACCGAATTTCTTCTCGAATATTCCGGAGGTCACTGCTGAAGCGATCGTTCACCAGGCTCTGGCCGGTGTGGCGCACCCGGACAAGACACGTATCATTGATCAAACCCGGCGCGGCTATCTAGCTCGGAACCGAGCGGCTCATGAGGCGACTGGTAATACTTTTGTGAGAACACACGGTGTTCTCGAACTCTGGAAAGAACTTCGCGATCGTGACATTACCTTTGCCATCGCCACCGGTGATTGGCATGAAACCATCTCCTACAAGCTCAGCGCGGCTGGCATCGACGTCGAGGGAGTGCCGATGGCAACCTCGTCAGATTGCTATGCGAGAGCGGACATCATCCGCACGGCGGTCAAACGCGCGGGTGAAGAACTCGGTTCTAGTGTCTATGTAGGTGACGGCGTATGGGACCTCAAGGCGACTCAGCTGCTTGGCATCCCGTTCATCGGTTGCGGCTCAAGGCCAGACGACTTACGTGCTGCAGGAGCCACCCATATTCTTCAAGACCTTCATCCGGAAAAATTCTGGCCAGCCTATCACTCCCTTAAAAGCTCGTGAACTTGTAGCCCGAATTTCCACAGCTGTCTGCTCCAGAAGGTAGCGACCCTGGAACGTTGCCCGACGCATCACACTTGTAGGATTGTTATTCGCTTACCATAAGCCTAGCAAAAAGGCGCTGCCGGGTGCCAGAAAGCGGCAGTTGGCAACGGACGGTGACCGTTTCGGTGATGCCGTCATCGTTCGGAACGACGTTGCTTTCAACAGCCGCGATAGCACTCGACCAGCTAGCTTCGGCCAGGCCTTCGCTGAACTCGACTGCGTAGTCGAGGCCTATGTCACTGTGGTCGAGGCGACGTCGGAACTGTACTTCGACCCACTCGTCGTCTTCATCTTGCACAGTTTCCGATTCGATTCCGGCGTCGCTTTCCGATGCCGTAGGATCGGCGTTAACGGCAAACTCGTAGAGGTTCTTCATGCCGTCTGCGTCCGAGTCCGCCATCCCATCTTCGCTCTTCGGGTCCAACTCGTGTACCTGGGCGGCCCAGCGCTTGTAAGCGGTCCGGCTGCCAGTCTGTGCTTCTTCTGCATAGACTTCGACTTCTGCCAAGGAGAGGACACGTGGGGTGTCGCCTAGCAAACGAACGCTCACGGTGTCTCCACGAAGCCACTGGAAACCGCTGAGACTGAGAAGACCACCATCTGCCACATGGCTACCGTCTGTGTGACAGGCCTGAGCCCAAACTTGCTTGCCTTCAAGGTAAACGCAGACTTCGAAATTGCTAAGCCGATAGCCCAAAGTTTCACCCCGATTGTAGATGGCGATTTCGTGAATCTGACAGGGATCTCCTAGATCAACTTGCCAAGCCTCGTTTGGCAGGGTGGCCGCTGACTCCGTGACACTGTTACTCGCAAAGTAGTTGCTGACATCCCCATCAACGGCACGGGAAGCAGTCGCACCAAATTCGGTGGTCGTCTGGGTTGCAACCGCGCCGCCATTACGAGCAGCATTGATTAGGCCACTAGAGACAATACTCTCACCCACCGTGGGCTCTTCTTGAAGTACCAACCCAATTGTGCCTTTGCTCGTGCGCGGAGAGAATCTTCCACCGAGACCACTGTCTTGAACACGAACGTCAATTTCGAGAGCTCCCAACGCTTTCAAGGGTGTCGGCTTGAGAAGCGTGAGGGCACCGGTTGCCGAATCCAGGAGGAAGTAGTCTGCATCTCGCGTTGGCAGAAGTTCGTAGGTTAGCTCGTCAACCGCGCTATCGATAGCGTTGATCGTGGCCACGACCGTATTGGCGACGGGGTTTTCAATGCTGATAGCCGTGGGGATGGTTGGAGCGGCGTTGCAATCGAAGGGTGTTAGGTAGGTGTCCGCGATGACCGTGCGACTGACGATGTTGCCTCCACTCCACGCGACTCGAACATGATCACCTCCACCGCCTTCTTTGTGCCGAGTCTCGATGTAGTAGGGCGTGTTTGCTACCAAAGCAATGGGAACGGAGGTTTGCGAAGCAAAGCTCGTCCACTGACCGAAGGAGGACCAGCGATCCACTGAAGCAATCTCCACGGCATTCTCTGGCGAACTATCGGTGCTAAGCCAGAGTTCACCCTGATCGTCAGAGGTGAAGGAAAAGGTGTAGTTTCCGCTGGCGGGCGGCGTGAGGTAGGCCCGGATACGGGACCCATAATCTGCGCCGAGATTCCGCCCAGAGTCAAAGTCACTATGCTCTAACAGCCGGTCGGGCCGGTCGGGATAGCGGGCGTTGGACGTCAGAGCCGTGAGACTAGTGCCCGTGATGTCGTCCCAGACTTCTTGAATCAGTGCTACTGTCTGAATGAAGCCCTCGGGATTGAGCTCAACCGTAATGGTCGCCGTCGTGTGTTCGCTAGGAGTGCCGTTGTCCGTTGCTCGTATCGTTAAAACTTGGTCATCCTTAGCCGCCGCCAAAGCGGATGTATCGTGAACTCGCAAGACACCCGTGAGCGGATCAAGGGCAAAAATCCCTGTGCTATTCCCAGAGTCAATGGTGTAATTGAGGATCTCGTCAGTGTTGAGATCTGTTCCCTTCACCGTGCCGACCTCAATCCCGGCGATGGCGTGCTCATAAACGTTCATCGTGCTGTCTTCGAGCGTAGGAGTGTAGTTCTGATAGAACGGTGCGAGAAATCGTCCCGGAATGACCTCGAAGCTCCCTCCTGATTGCTTCCATCCGATCGCAAGATGATCCGCGACGAGTGACCCACTGAAGGTGAAATTGTAGTCCTCTTTCATCCGGGCCTCAATATAGTAAGCTTGGCCAGCAACGAGCATAACTGGACTGGATTGCTGAAATGAGGGCTGGTAGTCCCACTCGTGAACGAACGTCCAGTTGGGGGCCGAGGCAATCTTAGTAGCATTAGCCGGATTGCTGTCCGTGCTGAAATAGAGTTCGCCCTTATCTTTCGCCGCAATCGCAAACGTGTAGCTTCCGGACACCGGCGGAATGACATACCCTCGAACGGTTACTCCATAGTCATCTGCTAGATCAATCGGTGTTTCGAAAGACAGGATCTCGGATTCCTGCGTAGGGCTGTCTGGATAGTCTTGGTGGGACGTTAGATTGCTCAGGGCGTTACCATCAATTCCGGTCCATACAGAAAGACCGATAGATCCTGGTGTGAAGCCTTGCGCCGACTCGGCTATTCGAAGCGTGAGCGATTGCGCTGCGGAACGAGTTGGTGTGCCATTGTCGGTTGCCCGAATCCTCAGCGTGTGGCTGGTGCCCTGCGCCACGTCGAGCTGACCATTGACGGAAACTTGGCCCGTATAGAGATCGACGGCAAAGAGGCCGAGCGCGTTTCCGCTTTCGATAGCGTAGGTGAGAATGGTGTCGTAGTCTTGGTCGGTGACGCTTGGTGTATAGACGGGTGTGCCCAGCTTGGACCTCTCCAAGAAGGTGAGTCCACTAGGTGCGGTGGAGGAGAAGACTGGAGCTTCGTTGACGTTTGAGAGAGAAACTACGACGCGATGATCGACCACGTTATAAGCCGAGTTCAGGGTATTGGTCACATTGAGACGAAGGTCCCACTGCGGCTGCACTTCGTAATCTAGCAAGGCATGGTTAGCTACAGTCAGGTCGCCTCCAGACGAAATGGCGAAAGTCCCGTTGTCATTCCCACTGGTAATACTGTAGCTAAGCGGGGCACTGTTAGGATTATCTACTGAGACTACGCCCGCGGATGCGCCATTGGCACTGTGTTCTTCGAGGCCCAACCGAGTGGGGAGCGCGGCGTTAACAATCGTGCCGGTAATTTCAAAATGCCCCAGGGTGGCATAGGTGGTGTAGCCCGAAGAAGCCGTGCCCTTGCTCGCAGGTGAGACACGAACAGCATAGTCGCCAGGTGACAGCGTGCCAGAAATAGCGGCCGTGATCGAAGCGGCCGGTTGGTCGCTGAGCAGGGTTGTTCCGGCCTGATTAATGAGTGATAGACTGAGATCGACATTGGCACCCTCGTCCATCGGCTCCACCGCGAGGTTGACGCTACCACCATTCGTGGTGAATCGGAAGGCATCTATGTCAGTCCCCTGTTCGAGGATGCCCCGACCTTGCACCGAACCATCTGGATAGACCTCAAGTTCGGAAGCAGCTATGAGAGTGTTTCCATGATCATCGACGCGATAGACCACGCCATTGTTCTGTGTAGTGATTATGGCAAGATCATCTTCCGTGTTCGTTGCATAAGCGTAGTCGCCCTTCGACCACTGCGTAAGATCACTGTAGTAGCCCACGCCCATGAGTGGCGCCCAGCTCGTCTTGCCGCTTCCGTGTCCAGAGTAGTAGTTTGTCCCGGTCTCGCCTGGTTCGTCGATCCCATCGTGGCTTAGGCCCAATGTATGCCCGATCTCATGCGAGATGGCTTCGGCCGCGGACTTGCCTGCGCGATAAAAGGCCCAGCACGGCGTGTCACCATCCCAGTTGAACGAATCTAGATAGGCGACGCCACCACCACCGGGTGACGCGTCTGCCGTCGGTGTGACGATACAGCGAATGCGGCTCGTTGGGTTGGCCGCTAGGAAGACGGCTTCGTCCGTAGTGACGTTGATGGTAAACGGTGCGAAGTCCTCTGACACCCGCTCCCACACTTCTAGCAGTTCTTCGTTAGTGATACTGAAAGGGGCAGCTTCCACTCCGCCCCAGGATCCAACGATTTCCCCGTCATAGTCGAGATAGGCGACAGCAGCAGCGCCGCGAAGGCTTTGCAGAGGAACAAGGCCATTCTGATAGGTCGGGATTGGGATCGCATTGACATCGATGCCGGGCAGAACGCTCGCGAGAAACTTGCCAGGCACGTAGCTATCCCCAACATCACGCGCACGTTCGATATCGACAGGCGGGAGGCCCACGCAGACTACGTCCTCTCGAGGTCGCAAGTTCGCTTCATGGGCGGTCACTTGAATCACCTGGCCTTCACTAACAAGATCGATAATCCCAACATAGGGACCTGCCTTTCCGGGAATTTGTTGTTTCCGTAGAAGGAACCAGCCCTCTCGCGGTGCAGCAAGGCGACCGGTGACCTCGACAACATCGTGAGCGTCTCGCTTTACTTGGGTGATCGTTCCCGGGATCGGACTGCCCAGCGGGTTCGGTAAGCTCAAGATTTGGCCTCTCCCTGCTTCACCCGCTGCGGCGAGTAGGGTGGCCATGACTTCCTTCTTCTCGTTGATTACCTTAGGCTTTTTTGAAAGCTTTAATACCTCGACATTCTTGGTCATTTCCAATGTTTGGAAACTTTGAACGGATCTCTCCGAAAGCTCAGACGTCTTGTGGTAATTCCACGAGACGGTACTCAGAATTGAGGGGAGTAAAAGCGAACAGAAGAGGGCAAGCGGGTGCTTCATAGTGAGGTGCCAGGAAAACTCCGCACTATATCTATAACAACTATAATTACCAGTATAATTAGGTAGCTCTTCGCGTCAGCCCAGCTCTTCCAGTTCAGCTTTGAAGGCCCCCGAAAGGATGGGAAAGCGACACCAAGTCTTGGGGTCTAGATTCTCGTCGTCGAGGTGGAAACTGGGTGCGTAACGCTCTCGCTTCCACTGATTGCGACTCCAAAGCTGGAAGAATCGGCGCACCCAAACATCAAGCTGCTCCCCAGAGTATTGGGAGAAACGCTCGCCAATTTCCACTCGTACTTCGACTGGCGAGCGCTTGTCGCGAATGGCACTTCGCTCAATCGCGTCGAGTAATGGATAGGGCATGAGATCCGCTTCGTCCGTCTGCGTCTGTTCGAGTGGACGAAGTTCTGCCGTGGGTGCCTGAGCATTGATCACACTGAGTTCCGGTATCGGCGGGAAATCTTCACTGCCCGTGGCCTCCATCCAGCAAAGCCACTCACGGAGAAACGCCTTATCAATGCCAGCGATCGGACTGAGGCCCCCGCACGTGTCGCCATCCATCGTCGCGTAACCAACAGCAGCCTCGGAGCGATTGCTCGTCGCCAAGAGGAGTGCATTTAGTGTGTTTGTGAGCATCCAAATACCTGGTGAACGCACTCGTGCCTGAATGTTCTGCAACGTGAGATCGTCCTGTTCCCAGGTGAGATCCCGTTCGAGACTGCCTTCGATAAACCCACGGTAATGTCTAACCAATGGATCAATTTCCCAGACAGAATAGCGCGCACCTAACGCCTTCGCCATCGTCTCGGCGGCATGCCGAGTCGTTTCGGAACTATTCTCCGTGCCTTGATATACACAGAAAAGCAGTGCCTGTTTGATATCCGCTAGAGGCGTCCCCGGTTCAAAGCCCAAGTAAGAGGCCATTGTAGGCCAGGCATTTGGACCGAGCTCGCGCGCTAACCGATCAATCATCAAGCCGACCAAGGTGGCACAAGCTGCCGAGTCCGCCCCACCACTAAGAGAGACGACAAACCCACGCGACCAGCTCTTCCGCATGTAGTCGAAGAGAGCCAGCGTCATCGCGTGTGTAAACTCCTCCTCCTTGCTGTAAAACCGGGTTTGTACGGCTTCCGAAAATTCAGCTTTGGCTGGCGCAAACTCCATAAAAATAGGCACCACACCCTCTTCGCTCAAGGAATCTCCCAAATCACATTGCGCACCAACGCATCGTACCCGTGCCATGCGAGTGAGATCAATATCCACGGTGCCCGCGATGACGAGCTGCGGCTTAAACGAGAATCGCCTACCTGAAGCGATAAACTTGCCACACGTGGCAATCATCGGACCACCGTCAAAGATCGCCCGTCCTGTCTCATTACCTAACAGATTCGTATATACATAAGTCGTGTGAAAGGCCCGAGAACCCTCCAAGACAAAGCGTTCACGGATCTGTTGCTTCTTGAACGCAAAGTGGCTGGCACTAGGATTAAGAATGATGTCGACACCACGTTGGGCCAGACTCGCACCTGGACGTTGCGCGACCCAGGCGTCCTCACAAATCTCGAATCCAATGCGCACACCGTCCACTTCAAAGAGCAAATCGCCAAAGTTGATGAGTTCATCGCCGACTTCCACCGCCCGCACGACGCCTGAAGGCCACGGCTTGAACCAACGCGGTTCGTAATGGATGCCGTCGCCAGCCAATGTTTGTTTGGCGACCATGCCATGAACTTCGCCATCACCTAGCAAAGCAGCAACATTATAAAGGGACCCCTGATAGAGCAGTGGAAGCCCCACCGCCGTGAGCATTCCCTGTGAGGCTTCTGCTAGCACGGGTAGCATCGCCATGGCCCGCCGAGCCACATCCGGACTAAAGAAGGCATCCTCACAACCGTAGCCAGTGATCGACAACTCTGGCAGGCAGAACACTTGCACACCTGCCTCCCGGGCTTCCTCAATCGCGGCTAGAAGCCGTTCTTGATTCCCTGACCAATCGAGCGCGGTCTGATTGACCACCCCCGCACCTACGCGAATCAAACGCATACCATGACTTAGCGGAGCGCAGGCCGAGTGCAAGGGAATCTAGTTTCCAACGCCACCGATCGCCCTAAACTCAACTCCATGATTCGCATTTCATTCCTACTCGGTTTGGCCATTCTCGGGCAAAGCCAGGCTCAGAACATTGCTCATCCTGACAAATTTCCTTATGCGGATCTGGCAGGTGGTCGCGAAGGCTATGCCCTGGCCAAGGAAACCGTGAATGAAGCTCGCCTCTACGATTTCTACCAAAGACAGGCTGACTACTACATGGCACAGCCTGCGAGTGGTGTGCCTGCCATCCTCCCAGCCTATCCAGGATTGGATGGCGGACAGCACGGACACTGGGGAAAGCACAACCAGAACAATCACGAGGATGGGCGCTGGAACGGGATCGATCAGGGCTCTCTTCAAACCCAGGTATTTGTCGCCTCAAAAGACGTGCGCGTGCTCAAGGGGATCTCCGTGAAGTTAGGCGGAGAAAAGCAGGTCTCTGTTTGTTTCGATCCGGTTACCCTGAGTTACCGCGCCGTGTGGGAAGGTGGCTTTATTAAGTTTCACCCGTTCCGCTGGGGCACTTCGCGCAATGCGCAGCTTGATGGCGACCCGTGGTTTGTAGACCCTGACAAGGTCAGCCCCTTTATCAGCGATTTCCATGCTGTTTCCGGTCTCAGCACGAATCCGTCATCTGACGAGCGGTATCTGGGATTCTATCGCTATGAAGACAAGGTCATCTTTCGCTATACCGTACGCGACGTCGAGATCTTGGACATGCCAAGTATCTCCGAGGCAGGAAATTTCCTGCGCACCCTCCAGTTCGTTAATGGAGGAAAGGATTTGGCGATTCCCGCTGGTATTGGCGGTTCCGTCAGGACTGTTGGATCGTCCGCGAACGTTGAAACTATCGGTAATCGCCACACCTTGTTCCTCGACGAGATCGAGCCAGGATCCTCTCTGACACTCATCTATTCTCAAGAGCCCGAGCTCGATGAAGGTGAAGCCCCTGAGGCGTTCGACTTTGCAAATCTCAAGGCTGGCGGCCCCATCGCCTGGCCCGAAACGGTGACAACGAAAGGCGTGTTGGGCAAACCCAATGAAGGCGCGACCTACGCGACGGATACCCTGACCGTTCCCTATGAAAACCCATTCAACTCGATCATGCAACTCACCGGCATTGCCTTTGACGCGGCGCAAACCGCCTATGTCAGCACGTTGGCGGGCGAGATTTGGACCGTGAAAGGCATCGATGATGGGCTCGAAACCCTCGTGTGGAAGCGTTTCGCCTCGGGGTTCAATCAACCCATCGGTCTCCGGATCGACCCAGATGGTCTGTTTGTGCTAGATCGTGGACAGATCTATCGACTGCATGACCTCAATTTCAATGGCGAAGCTGACTACTACGAAAACTACGCCAACGACTTTGGCGGCTATGACCGCAGCCACAGCCACACCTTCGGGCTGCATCGTACGAAAGATGGCTCATTTCACTTTTCCCAACGGGAAAGTATCCTCCGCACAGGACCCGATCAGAAAACTACGTTTCAAGGCTCCGGCGTACGCAACTGCATGGGCATCGGCGGTGCTGCCGACTATTTCTGGGTGGCTCCACAAGAGGGTAGTTGGACGCCAGCCTCGTCGATCATCGAGGTGAACCAGAACGAATTCTACGGTTTGCCCAACAAAGATGCGAATCTCGGCACCAGTATCGCGACGCCCCTGTGCTACATTCCTCGGGGCGTGGAGAATTCTATCGGCGGCATGTTGGAGGTCACCAATGATCAATGGGGTCCATTCAAAGGTGCGCATGTGGGCCTGAGTTATGGTTTGGGTTTGCATTACCTCATCTTGAGGGATGCCACTGGCGCACGTCCACAAGGTGCCGTGGTTCCGTTAGAAGGAGAGTTTCTCGCCGGGACTATCCGCGGAGCCTTTCATCCCAAAGACGGGCAACTCTACGCGGTGGGTCTCGATGGTTGGGGAGACTATTCGGTAAAGGATGGTTGTTTCCATCGCGTCCGTTACCTGGGGGGCGCTGCGCACAAGCCATCGGGTTTCCGCATTCATGCCAATGGCATTCGGGTCGACTTTCCCATGGCCCTGAAACCTAACGCCTCAAAGATCTTCGCTCATGCTTGGAACTACGAATATGCAAAGCGCTATGGTTCGCCTGAGTTCTCGGCCAAGAGACCAGGCTCGCTCGGGCACGATCGAATAGAAGTGCGCTCAGTGATCTTGTTAGAAAGCGGCAACGCACTCTTTGTGGAAATGCCAACAATGGAGCCTGTCATGCAATTACATCTCCGCATGCATCTCGTTTCGGCTGATGGGCAGGCGTTTAAGACTGACCTCTTTGCCTCACCCATGTATCCAAGTGCACCATTGACACTGCCAGGGCTAGCGGAAACAGTATCTGGAAAGCCTAGCGCCATCGCCTTGCGTGTGGCCATGGATGAAGGCCCAGTGTCTCAAAAATCGGGTAAGCCCATTGAGGGCGAACGCCAGTTAGTCATGGAAGCCGTGGGCGGTCTTCAGTACAAACAAACGGAACTGACGGCGAAACCGGGCGAGGCTCTAGCACTTCATTTCAAGAATACGGACGTCATGCCACACAATTGGGTCCTCGTGAAACCGGGGACCATGCAGACCGTCGGCACCGCATCGTTTGCGATGCTAAACGATCCCGATGCTGGCAAGAAACAGTATGTGCCCGAGCTCAACGCTGTTCTTAATCACGTACCTGTCGTCAATGCTGGCCAAGAGCACATCCTCCACTTCAGCGCACCAGTGGCCCCCGGCGAGTATCCTTATATTTGCACCTTTCCAGGCCACTGGCAGGCGATGCGCGGCGTGCTTATTGTGAAGTAACAGTCTATTCCGTGCCTGCCTGCGGCTGGAGAAATCTTTTCCGCTCATCATATAAGGAACTCTTTTGCAAGGCGGCTCCGGCTTTCACCAGGTCCTTCTTGAGCCACTGCTGGTAAACGATTTGAAGCATCTGATCACGTCGACCAAGCGCTAACAATTCGGCTAGTCTAGCCGGGTGCTCAGTGCTAGTCCGCATCATCATGACACTACGGCAAACCATGCTCCCTCTTTCCCGCCCCTCAGGCAACGCGGCCAACCGCTTGTGAGCGGCTGCCGGGTCGGTTTCATAATTCTCCTAGGGCACTAGGATAAAAAAGCACCGCGTAGGTGTCCAATTTATTCTAGATACCTGCTAGTATAGAAAGAGAGCTGGTCCGGACACCGGAAGTAACTTTCGCGAGCGTGCCAAATTCGCCCTGAATCTCTCGAGGAGGTTCAGGCTTCGGATCCCACGTGTCGAGGTGACACATGCTAACCCAGACAAAGAGGTCGACACAAGAAGTGGCGGTGTTAGCCTTCGGCTGTATTGCAGCAGCTCGCAAGGCTGGCACATCGGTGAGGGAGTAGCCAAGCAAACCCAGGCTCGGACCTAGCATACGTTTTCGCGGGAGATGCGCGTGTCGATCGTGGTCCATCAGCAACCCGGATAACGTAGTGTCCAGCCCCAGTGCGGGTAAAGCGATGCTATCTGCCTGGCGAAATGCTTCTCGGTTTAGAAGGCAATATTCAAATAGGGTATATTCACGCTAACAATCACCCTCACGGCATGGATGAGATGCTAAGTGCCAAGAAGCCCTTTACATCACTTAATGACATGCGCGCTTCGACCTCGCTCTCATCCCCTGCAGTGATGATCGATGGTGCTGGCACGACCGGTTCGAAGTCCTCCAACGTAGACGAGGTGAGCACCTTTGCGGAGAGTCCAAGCGGATCCTGGGCTCGCCGCCATCTCAGAACGATGGCGCCGTCTGTCTTCCTAATGCTAAGGAAAGGAACGCTATCCGACTCAAGGGGATTGGTTCCAGCATAGGCCTCGAGAAGGTTGACGCGACGATCTCCGTCGGGGTCGGCGAGGTCTCCCCACACACTTGCTTGAAGGGTCTCATCAGTCAAGGTGTCTGCTAGGAAATTCGCGGAACGCCAGCGCTCAAGCGGGGTGGGAACGGACGATACGGTAATCTGCACTGTGCTGGTCACTTCATCGTCTCGTGCCGATGCGCGAATACTCAGCTCGTACTCTCCGACCTGAGTAAATTGGATGGTCGGGTTAAGTGTGGATGGATTGGAAAATAAGACGTGTGCGGTTTCGCCATGACTAACCGTCCACTGGTATGTGAACGGGCCGTTTCCCTCAATTTCAAGGTCAGGCGTAAACGCTTCATCCAGTTGCAAGGAACCCGCCGGCTGATGGTTGCGCAGGACGGGCGGCAGCAAGTTAGGCAAAGCGGCAATCTGAATCGTGCTTGTGACAACATCGTCTCGTGCCCTGACCATGATGGTAAGTTGGTATTCGCCGGATTCAGCAAACTGCACGGTCGGGTTGAGAGCAGTCGTGTCGGAGAAAGATACGTTGTCGACCAAACCGACACTAACTATCCACTGATAAGAGAACGGACCGTCTCCCTCGATCGTAAGTCTTGGTGAGAACCTGTCATCAAGTCGCAGAGAGGTTTCTGGCTCAGGGTTGCGGATAACCGGGGGTAACAACTTGGCCAACACGGTGATCTGAAACACGGCATCACTTTCAAATTCGCCATCGGAGACCTTTAATCTAAATGTATATTCCCCAGCCTCGGCAAAAGAAACGCTCGGCAGAACCACCGCTGGATCCGAGAAAGTAACCTGCGATGGGTCACCATCGATCACTGTCCAACTCACCTCGACGTTGGCGTTCCCAACCCAAGCATCATCCTCGATCACCACCTTCGGAACGAAGGCGGTGCCGAATGCGAGGATCACCTCATTGTCCTCGGCACGGATCACGGGCGGAGCGTTCCTACCCACCGCCCAATGGCTCGTGGCTGCGGTCGAGAGCTCGCCATCACTAACCGTAAGCTCTAGGGTGAACAGGCCAACGTTGGCAAAGGTGATCGCTGAATCGGGAGCCGTGACGTCTGCAAAGATGATATCAGCGGCATCACCAGAAACTACTCTCCAAGCGTAGGTCAGATCAGTCCCATCATCAATGATCGTCAGCGGAACCGAGACGACAGTGCCAGGCTCTTCGAGCACTCCACTCGGATCCAACGCAACAAGGGGAGCACGGTTTGGCAAGAGGACTGTTCGCGGCCCACGACTGACTCTTAGCTCATCAATGAGCCCTCCGAAATTTCCTAGCGTAAGGAGCCACATCTCGTCAGGCTTCGTGTTCATCAACATCGTCTGCTCGTGAATCAGAACCCCGTTTATATAAAAATCAGCTTTTCCCGATGCGTTGTAGCGCATGGCCATTTCAATCCACGTGTTGTTTGGCAAATATGGCTCTAGCACTTCCGCTGAAACAACTGTTTCATTGGCAAAATCAAACTCCCCAATGTTAGGTATAGTCCAGCGATTTTGAAAGAACGCCAGGCGAACGTCGTAGTCCTGGTAATAGCTGACTAACGTTACCCCCCGTATAGAATACGCCAGGAACTCCACCGGATAAAAACGCCACTCAACGGTAAAGCCTCTCTCGGTGAAAGGCAGGTTGGCCTCGAGCTGCTGCCCTAAAGCAGCAAACGCAACGCTTTGACCGCTCATTTCCTTCATCCAAGCAACATTGTCCGAGAAGGTTGGCTCGCCCTCTGGAGTGAGATGAAAACCGTTTCCAGAGGAGTCGCTGAAATCGCCGTCGAAGTGGTAGAGGGCAAGGGTCTCAGCATCCGTTATGAAAGGTGCCCCTGGCACCTGTTCTCGTATTTCGTCTTGCACCGCGACAACCACCTGGTCCTTGCTATTTCGGTGTGAATCATTAGCCACGAGCTCAAAAACGTAGACACCACGCTGTGGAAACGTCACATCGGGCGCCAGTGCCAGTTTGTCCGAAAAGACGGCTGAGCCGGGACCTGAAATCTGTCTCCACTCGTAAGCGAGCGTGTTCTCGGGTAATCCGTCATCAGACACCGACGCCTGTGGCTGCCATGTCACAGGAATCGTGGAGACCTGTGTAGGCCCAGCATTCACTACGGGCGCTTGATTACCCGACAAATCTCGCACTGATAGAAAGGTTCGTTCCACGCGTGCAATCCCTTCTGGGTTAGTCACTCTTAGCAGGAGCTCGAACTCCCCCGTTTGTGTGAAGGTGATGTTCGGCATACGGCTATCGACAGGATCAATGAGAATGCCATTTGGCCCGCTCCACTTGTAGCTGAGGCCATCTATGTCTGTGTGAATAGTCGTCTCGGGAATGAAGTTATCTTTGAGATCAAGTCGCGGACTCGGGCTTATGTCGACCCCAGGAGCATTCGGGATGATTTCTTTAATAGGGTCAATCGTTTCCAAATTCCCGGAACCTGCCTTCAAAATCATGTCCGAAACACGACCGTGGAAGCTGCCTATGCGAAAACGGACGTCATTGTCAGCGTCCAACCAGTCAACGAAGCGATCGTCAGCCACGGTCAAGATCTCCACACCATCAAGAAAGACCGATGCAGAGGACGGCCGCTTCACGAGACGGAGATGCACCCACTTTCGCAAAGGCAACCCTTCCGGTATGTCCGTAGACTCCCCGTAGTCTAACTGCAAGCTCGTGCGACCACTCCAGCGGTTGCGAAACAGAAGCATTCGCGTCTCGCGATTTGTCATCAAGGAGAGCAAGTCGGCATCTTCGGTCTGACCTGCGTAAGTCTCCACATATAACATTGCCTCAGCACTCACCCACGTCGCCTCAGAGGGAAAGGTTGTTGTTTTTCCGTCATAAACGACCTCGACCCCATCTCCAGCACCTTGCAAACGAACGGATTGGTAACCTGGTCTAGTAATCTCATAGCCAGGGTAGTCGAAAACACTGGGTGCAAAGTCCGCCTCTCCTGATAGCGCAACGTTTGGCGTGGCCTTGCCCTCAACTGCGGACGACACGTTTCCGTCCAAAGGGTAGTAGTATTGAACATTGGGATTCCCAAGAATCTTTCTGTAGGGTGCAGGGCCGTAGTCAATGACCGGGGGCTGGAAATTCTCGACGTAAGCAGACTCGACGATCTGTCGCACCGGCAACGTTTCCCTGGCAAAGCTACGTCGCCCATCTGGCCAGAGCACCTCCAGTTCGAGCCACTCCACGCCAGCATCTTGGGGCTCAATGGTGAAACGACTCCCGCGATGAGGTTCTGAACTCGACGCCTCCCATATGACGTGCGCCTTCGACAAGTCTTCCTCACATTGAGCCTCGATTGTAGCTGTATCGCCTACGTGGAGGATCGCGGGTATTCCGCCAATCGATACCGTTGGAGGGGCCTCCCACCTATCTCGATGATCCTGCGCCGCCTGCATGAGATAGGTCATGGTGGCGAGAGATCGGCCGTGATCTAGAATGACGAACTCGTTCCCAACATGCCAGGTGTCGGCGTGTCGATGATAGGTACCGTAGGGGATAGCAAACTGACTCTCATGCGAGTATGGTGGATATGTTAGCTTGCCCAACTGCGCCTGATAGCGGTCCAAGAAAGGTAGGCTGGAGTTTACGCTGCCACTCGTATGTCCAATCGGTGGAAGCTTGCGTTCGTCGTTGTTTGCCCATTGCGAAACAAAGTTCCGTGGTTGCTTCCATCCCAGCCCGGAAAGAAAGGAGACGTTCAGTGGATTGCCTCCTGCTTGGTAATTCACATTGGACAGTAAGGTATGGCCATACTCTGGTTTCGGGTCGAGCAGTTCAGCCGCAATGAGGTCGAAACTCTCAGAGCCACCAAAGAAGTAATTCGTCGCCCCAAAGCGTTTGCTTTCCACCGTCACAGAAGCGCCGAACGGGCTGCCCTGGGCACGCGCAACTTGGTCATCTCCCGCGGCGATGATTTCCTCTAAGACATGATCAACGTAACGCCTCCCTCCAACAAGATCACTTGCAAACGAACGCTCTTGTTCTCTCAAAGCACCCCGGTTAGAGAAGGCGTAGGTACGCATTGCGGCACCAACAGACTCGTAAAGCCGCTGCCAGGTGAAGCGCCGGAAAGCTCGCCAAGCTTGAACGGTTGTGTTGTTAGGAATGAGATCTGGATCGTAGGGCATCCATTCGATGAGACGTTGCTCGTACTTGGATTGACCTGTCATGGAGAATAGAGCGGCAGCGGCATAGGCAAGTTCATCATTGGCATCAAACTTTTCTCCATAGTGAAAGATACGTTGATGCCCGCCCAAAATCCCGTGCTTTTCCACGGCGGCTTCGATAAAGTCCCAACCACGCAGGGCTTGTTCACGATACCCCTCAGCGGCCTGTGGATACACGGCTCGGAAAGCCGGCGAATTCCCTAACTGGGCAAGGGCACCTACAGCTACTCCAGATGAGATCAGCGTCTTGGGCCAGACCGCTTGGCGATACCCTTCGGATGGCAATACATCGTTCTCAAACCGCCGATCTTGAGGATTCACCATGCTAAAGAATCCTCCGTCCGTGTCCTGCATCTTCGCGATATAGTCGGCCTCCCACTTCACTTCTTGTAAGAGATCACTCACGCCGTCGCCACTCTCAGGGAGACCTAAGTGATCAAAGGCCTGCGGCAGGTTGGCCCCAATTTCTAATCCTTGATCTAGCATGAAAGCCAAGACGTGAACAAAGAGCCCACTGTTCTTCATGTACTTGGAATAATCTCCGGCATCGAAGTGACCGCCTGTCACATCCACCCAGGGACCGTTTCCGGCACTGGTCTCTAACGCTTCCTCTCCACTGACGAGGCTCTTACGCCAGCGTACATCATCTAACATGCCATGGAAGAACGTCTCAGTGCCGAGCGAGGCGAGATTACCGAAGTAAAGAGGAAACTCGCCACCCGAAGGAAACGTGGACATCCCCAACGTGCTCGCAGCTTCACCTGCTGCAAGGTGGTCAACAAACAAGTGGAGCCCATTGGAATGATCTGCTTCGAAGCGCAACATGATAAAGTGCCAGGCTCCATCACCAACAACCCGCCACGGTGCCGATATCTCCACGCCTCCAAACACTGCTTTCAACCCCTTCGTCACGGGGTCATAGCGGCATTCCCAACCTGCCCCTTTTGAAAAGAGGACTTGTTCTCGATTCGGTGTGTCCACGCGAATCCAAAAGGTCATGGTCAACTCACTCACCCCATGAAGTTTGGGTATCGCATTCACCCTGGCATGATCATCAACACCATCGAAGTGGAGAGCATGGTTCACCTTGCCGCCAGACTCTGCTCGAGCGAGGCCACCGAAGCGTTCACCATGGGCATCGTGGGCAGAAAGATCCCGCAGGCCTTCCGCTTCATCCATCGGCCACCAGGCAATGACATCCCCGACGTAAGGATAGAGTATCGTCTCAGCGTCCTGAACCTGCGGGGCCGGATGCACCGTGTCCTCTTTCTCGAAAAAAGAATCACTCTCCCGTTTCATCATCGCATAGGACGAGGACTCGGCCACATCATCAAAGGGGATGAATGAAGGGGCGGTGTGTCCCGGCCCATCTATAAAACGGGTGTAGGGAAGAGCATGATCCTGGGCGGACCGTTGATGATAGACTCCTAACGCCAAGGTCCTCGCCAAAGTCGAGGCCACTCCTTCATAGATACCGAAGGGAAGAGAAGCCCCGAGGCCAGGCACTCGCAGTCGATACCACCCAGGATCGACTACCTCAGAGAAATCTGCCTCCAATACACTCCGATAGGCGACCCAATGCTCATCGTCGCGTTGCGAGAAACTGCCAGTGTAGACCACACTACCATCTTCAGCGTCTATCAGCTCAAAACCTGTTCCTAAATCGACTCCTAGTGGAACCGTGAGTTCAGAGAACTCTCCTGTCGACGCGTCAGCAAGCACGTCCACAACCCACTCGTTCGTTGTCTCATCAACGCGGGTCACGCCGAGGTCTCCGAGATAGAGACTAACGAAGCCTTGTTTCAACCCTGGATGACCTCCCTCGTAGATGGGCTCGAACCCAACTTGACTCACATGAATGGCGGGACTCACACGGCTAGTCGTCGCCTCGGTCACGAAAGACAGGCCTGAGAGATAATCCACCTCGTTGCCTGGAGAATCTTTCACTAAGATTTCGACGTCAGTGCTAATGCTCTCGCCTAGCAGAAGAAAGATGGAGTTGCCTACCCGAAGATCATATTCTTTCAGCGGGGCGAAGAGCGGTCGTCGACTAAATCCAATACCCAGGATAGGGACCGGTGATCCATCCACTTCCACTTGAAACGCGTTCAGCGACGGCGCCGTGTCCTTGCGTCTGTCGACGTCTAGAAAGTCCCATGTCGTTGGAAAGGTCTGAGAATCGTCCGCTGGAAGCTCCTGGGTATTCACAAGATGCATCTCCAAAAGCCTTGGTGTGAGGACGCGTAGCGAATGCTCGCCCACCTCGGGAACAGTAAGCGAGTGCTCTAGCAAAGGCGTTAGAAAAGCAAATAGACTAATGAGCGACGACATGACTGAATAAGCGTTTACGATTCTGAAGGATTATCGGGCCTAGCATCCCCTCGAACCTCAGAACTAACATCGGAGAGTGCTCTACACATTCAAGCGATTCTTGGCCCAGCGAACCGTGTCCATGACTCTCAAAGTTGGTTCGGCTTCTTTGAAATTAAGGTAATCCGCCACCTAGAAATCGGTTTCATGAAGAGGGTGAGCGAGACGAGCATAAGCCATTTGAAGAGGAACAGGTTCTTCGTGTATTCCATGGCTAGATGAAGAGAGATGGCTGAAGCGATCGCCCAACGGCGTGTTTCCGTAAACCAAAGTCCGGTTGGCATAAAACACTCCAGAGCAAGCACCGTCCAGGTAAGGAATTTCATCAGAAAAAGAGATTCCAAGAAGGTTCCCGGAACAGGAAACCGACCAAATACTCCGTCAAGACGCGACGCGTAGTAGAGGGCATGACCATTTACCCAGTCACGCCCGCGCAGTTTCTCACAGGCGGTGGATACGTAAACAAGCGCCAACTGAAGTTGCGCCAACCGAAGCGGCCACATTGGATGGGTGGGACGATCTGATTGAGGTCGATTATCGCAGGCAAAGTATTTGCCTGCCGGCAACAGAATGAGCAGGAAGGCAAAGAGGCGAAAGAGATAGTCCTCCTCGTCGAAGATTAGCAGATTACGATGCTGGAACGAAGTGCACCAGACATAGACGCCAATAGCTTGCACGCGTGTGTAGAATCCGACTAACAACAGCACAGTGTGTCCAATGAGTAGGAAATACGCGCTCCAAAGAACAAAACCAGTCTTCGGTAGCCATGCGAACAAGGTAAACGCATCTGGATCAATGACCGTTCGCGAGGTGGCATAGTCGAGGACGCCTGATTCTCTAAACCACTTGTTTAGATCAGGCCACCAAACGAGCACATTGATCAAAAGAAGTGTTGCATAGACAATTCGAAAAATCCCGCAGCATGGCTGATAGGCTTCTGTGAAAAAGAAGCGGTTCCAAAGACCGCGGAGACTAACGGAATAGAAATCTATTGTCGATGACGTCAACGGTCAAGATGCTCCCACTCACGCTTCAGAATGATATAGCGGCCATCCTTTGGCTGGGAGACCGATAGGTTTGGCGATCGCTCGGCGTGGTTGCTGGCGTTTCGTTCCAATGACGCGTCAACACCGCATGGGAGGGAGGCCCATGATCATCGGTCTCGTGTTCAGCGACATAGCGGACAAGATTGCTCCAAGCACTCGCGTTGCTGTCGTTCCTTACCGCGTCGAAGAATTCCATCTCCCGATTGTTTAAAAAACGCTGGAGCGGCGACTTCTCCGACCATTCAACGGACTGCCAAGTGCTCGTCTTACCGTTCTCTTAGGCGAAGGTTGCAGAGAGACTTGCATTAGGGCTAATCCATTAATTCGCTTAGAGCGCTAACTCATTGACTGTCAGTTCACGATGGTGATATATATCGCTTGCAGACCCACTTCTATGACTGACAAACATCTTATTGATTCGGCTACGTGGGCCAAGTTGCGCCCCTTACTTACGCTTTGAAGCAGTGTGGCTTTTCTAATCGAAGCCGCAAGGGAATGGAGCATCGCATCTTTGTTTCAGCACTGGTCTTTCTTGGAAAGCGGGGATGTTGGTGGATTGACCTACCACCATCTTTCGGAAAGTACAAGAGTATTCATGCTCGATTTACAAACTGGAGTCGAAGAGGGGTGTTTCTGGCATTCTTCAACGCTGTTCGGGATGCCAAAGATCTATCTCTCCTGCGATTCGTTGATGCTTCTTTTGTGAAATGCTCGATTGCCTGCTTAACGGGGCGAGGCGCTGGGCCTCAGGAGGCTACAGGAAAGACGAAGGGAGGATTCACGACTAAGGTCACTGCGATCTGCGACACGAAACAAAGGGTCTACGCGTGTAGAATTGATCCAGGAAACGATAGTGATCATAAGATAGCCGAAGAGATTGAGCTACCCGGTCGCTATCGGCGATATGTGGGCGACAAGGGATTCAGTAGCAGCAAATTTCACCGCCGAATCGAAGCAAGTGGACACACCCACTGCATAGCACAGAAGAGCAACGAGAAAGCAGTCGAACCCTTTCACAAAGGCTACTATCGCCTGAGGCACAACATTGAAAACATCTTTGCTAGAATGGGGCGGTGGACAAGATTGGAACTCCGCCGCGAGCGTAAAGCTTCTCACTTCGAATCGTTTCTAAACCTCTGGG